>OGWU01000041.1_pt1 | contig 68303 bp, 71 predicted proteins | sample 1576071 | NCBI WGS metagenome assembly OGWU01 (sample SAMEA3541582, study PRJEB24748) | human gut metagenome | biome: human gut; feature: human-associated habitat; material: faeces | place: China | collected 2012
TCGCATTTTTATATTTTTAGACATAGATTTAATATAAATTCAATCTCTTTATGATCTGAACTTTTATAATTTGTTTATCCGAATCCTAAATAAACTTGATTAATATTTTTTTAATTTATAGCCTTTACCTTGATAACACGTATTCATTTTATATGTGTTTTTTTTGCTATAATACAAATGCAAGGAGGTGTCATATGCCAATGACGTCTAAGGATATGGAAAAACTTATCCTTGCAGATGCTTGGATATTAAAAAGTCAAGTAGGATCTCACAGACAATACATACATCCAACCAAAAAAGGTAAAGTTACGATTCCTTTTCATTCAAAAGACTTGAAAAAGGCTATGGATCTTTCCATTTTGAGGCAGGCGGGACCGAAATAGTCCCTGCCTCATAATTATATTTTCAGGAGGTTAATTTATGTTATCCATCTACCCAGCTATCTTTTATAAAGAGAAAGACGGATATTCTGTAATATTTCCAGATTTGAACTATCTCTCGACATGTGGTGAAAACTTAAATGATGTGATGGAAATGGCAATCGATTGTTTAGCCGGATATTTATATACCGCAAAACTAGATGATGATAAATTACCAGAACCATCAAAAATTGATGACATTCATCCTATTGACATCGCAAATACAATAGGTTTTGATGGAAAAGATTCATTTATTAATCTTATTTCAGTCGATTTAGAAGATTACGCAAAAACACACTTTAATAAATCCGTAAAGAAAACTCTTACGATACCTGAATGGCTGAATCGTGAAGCAACCAAAAAGAACATCAACTTTTCAAAAGTCCTACAAGAAGCTTTGATTGCTAAATTGCGTTCTTTGTAAACCTAGAAATCAATTATAAGCGTCATTGGCATGACATAATTCTAAAGAAAAATGAGCATTACACTTGTTGATTTAAGTGTGATGCTCATTTTCTTATAAATCATTTAGAAAGAATACAAATCTTAAAATTCATTAGTATAAGAGAATACAAACTGATCTCCATCATTGATTTCTAGATTTTGTACTGCCGGACACATTCCTTCTTCCTTACATGTTTCATTGTTTTCGCTGGAAAACAGCCACCATGGTCCTTTATTAAAATCTTGTTTTAACCCTAACATAGAATCAATATATGCTCCATAACTACCCTCTTCAAATACAATTTCTAATTCGTCACATTCAGATAAGAAATCATACAAGTTTTCAATATCTCCTTCTTTTGTCAAAGTTTCATTAAACAATTCTTTATCATTTACTTCATCTTTTACGACAATATCTAAAGAAACTTCTTTTACGGAATAATCTGTTTCACTCTGCGAAGCACAACCTGTTAGAATCATTCCTGCACATAATCCCATTAATAAAATATTCTTTTTCATCTCAATATCTCCTCTGTAATCTTTCTAAAAATCCAACTAATTTATTTCCAATCAAGGCATATTCAACACCACTGATAATTCCCTGCGGAATCGAAACCTGTAAGCCCAAAATTAAGTATAAAACAGTAACCTGCTTTGAGAACAATAAGAACGGCAATTGTAAGATCTGCCCTGTTAAAAAGGAAAAGAAACCACATAACAAGATTGGATATATCTTTCTTTTTGCTAATTTCTCTTTATTTAGACCTATGATCAAACTATAACTTGGATACACCAGAACATACATGGCATTCCAAGGGTTTACTCCTTTAATAAACATATTGACCACAGTAAAGATCAAAGATCCAATCACAGCCTGTTTGGCTGAAAAGCTCATCGCAATCACAAAAGTACATAAAGTGATTACCTCCAGATACATCACAAATGAAAGTGAAGTAAAGGCAACAAACTGAATCGCACCTAAGATTGCACACAAGACCATATCACGTGTTGTCATGAAACAACCTCGTATGACTTAGATACAAACACCTTTTCTTCAAACCCCTCTTGTTCATTTTCATATAAAGCCATATAGAAGAACAAATTTGCCAATAAATTAAACAAATCATAGATCTTTTTATCCACTTGTTTTTCTTTTTCAATCTTCACGATCCAGCGAACGATATTTTTACATTCGCTTCTTAATACATGAAGGTAGCTTGCGCCTATACAGCCAACCGGAAGATAGAACTTTTTAAATGGTCTTTCATACTTTTGATAAATCTGTTCTACTTTTTGAAATCTTTTGTCATCGATGGCATTTTTACCACGAATCGATCCATTGGCATGATAGATCGTTTCACATAAAAACAAGAGTTCCTCTTGATCAATATGCTTGATATAGTGCATAGACAACCCTAGAAAACTTGCCAATCGATCAGTCATGATTTCATAATCACATTGATTTGATCCTTCTTTTAGAAAACTATATGCACAATAATCCACTTTCATCACTTGTTATAAAGTGACCTCTGTCAAGTAAAAAACGATCACAATTAAAATATTCAATTGTAGATCAATGACATACAGGAGCTATCTAAACAAATCATCGACAGTTAACCACTCTGTTATTCGTGGATTGGCTACCTCAGGCTAATGGTCCGTCGAATTTAGTTTTATAATCTCCTAGCATGGATCAATAGTATATTTGTGTAATTATCCTCGCAACTTGATAATTACACGACTATTGCCAAAAGAGGTGAATCGTAAATAACTAGACCTGCTGTTATTTAGCTCCTATATATCATTGATCCTTTTGTTTGTTACTCGATGAAGTCCTTTATAACTCCTCCTTTCCTTCTTTTCTTTTTTGAAAGATATTAATAGATATTGCCGGTCTCCATACCCCATATAAAACAAGCGAGTTCCCTGGCAACGGCTACGATCGCTTTATTGTGTGGCATGCTCCTTCGAATCAATCTGTCATATCTTTTCTTTAATCTTTCTGCGGCTTTATCTGCATAGGCTATGACTTCAACGCTTTGTCCTTTTTGTCTTGCTTTTAATCGTTTTGACTTTGGTGCATTTATGCTTCCTTTCACTATGGCCTGTGCACATTCCACAAGCGTGGTCCTAAGTGTAGAGTTGCCCTGTTTCGTAATGGAAGTCGTATTGCGCTTGTCACCACTTGACTGTTCACCACATGTAAGCCCTGTAAAAGAAGCATATGCTTTTGCATTTGGAAAACGATTAAAATCCGATGTTTCTACTTGAATGGTCATTGCGCTTAAAGTATCCACACCTTTAAAACATCTAAGCTTCGATATCTTTTCTTCATATCTTTCTGTATGGGATAACTCATCGATTCTGGATGTAAATCTTTCAATCTTATCGACAAGTAAATCATATTGTGCCAGATACTCACTCAATATCTCTTTTTCGATAAGATCCATCTCTAGATTTCTTAGCCACTTGATATGACCGATCGTCCATTTTGATTTTCCTTCATAGTTGTAGCCAAGTCTTAAGACATACGCTAAGATTTGTTGTTTTACCTTCTTTAACTCTTTTTTAAAGTTGTTCGTCATTCTTATATACTCTTTCACTTTCAGATCTTCATCATCCGGAATATGCACTGACCTGTATGTGCCATTCGCTAAATTAATTGCTATATTTCTGGCATCCATCTTATCTGTTTTAACGACTTTATTCTTTGATGAATGATGCATGGTCGTAGGTACCAATATATCACAATCGATTCCAATTGTTTTTAGACTTTTATATAAAGAAAAGCCTAAACAACCTGCTTCATAGCCGCATTTTATTGACATGTCATCTTTCATATCTTTTTGAATGTCTAAGACATATTTTTTGATTAATTTTGCATCGGCTGTACATCTCACTTCTCTTGAAATCTCACCGCTTTCTTTATCATAACAGCATAAACTGTATGAATTCTTATGGACATCCATCCCTACAAATAATATACTTTTCATGTGACCTCCTATTGTCGTTATGGTATCGACTTAATTGTTTGTATATTTCAATTATGAGTCGTAATCCACGAATTGACAATCAGGAGGTCACTTTATATTATCTCTAGTTAAAGTATATGAAAAAAACATTCATTGAGTAATGATAAGAATTGTCATAATACTTCCCAAAATTGCTCTTATATAACAAAAAAATTATATACAGGATATTTTTTCTTTTCAATTCATCTTGTATTAGAAACAAAAATAAAAGAAGTTGTCCTAAACCATTTAAATAGTTTTGGCAAACAGCTTCCTTTACTTCATAAATGCATAAAGCCAGCGAATTATTATTCTTTTTCCTTTAATATCACTTTAATTAAATTATGAATAAATTCTTCATACTTTCATTAACTAAATGCTTCTGTATCAAATTTAAATTCTAATGCATATAAAGGATAGAAATAAATTCCATTTTCCTCATCTTTTCCTATATTCTTTGAAGACAGCCTAAAAGCGTATTGTGGCTTATATTTGGCAACAAAATTTTTAAACGATTTTGAAGTTGTATGATTCCCAGCTTTTACTTCAATTGGCGTTATTCCATCCAAGCAATCAATTACAAAGTCTATCTCAGTATATTGATTTGGTTCATAGTAATATGCATTTATCGATAATCTTTTTAACATTTGTGAAACAACATTTTCGTATATTGCTCCTTTATATATACCAATTTCTCCTTGCATGATTCTCAATACATCTCGATCCTCAAAACAAGATACCAACAAACCTGTATCTCCCATATATATTTTGAATATAGATAATTCAACTTCTTTTTTGAGTGGATAATCTATATGTGCTAAACGATTTGTTTGAATAACGATTCCTGCATCTTTCAACCATTGAAGACTATTATCAAAATACCGCGCATTATACCCTTTCCGTATCATAGAATATTGAAATTTATGATTCTCTTTTGCAAGCTGCAAAGGAATTGATTCAAAACATTCTCGAATTTTGATTGCTTGAGTTGCATCTGAATATTTCACCATATCAGCCAAATAATCGTTTACAATAGCTCGCTGTATTCTTAAACAATTTTTTTTGTCTTGAGAATCAATATATTCTTGTACTACTTCCGGCATCCCTCCAATTACCATATATAAAGAAAAATATTCATTCATTTTATCATGCAGTAATTCCGGAATCGGTTCGCAGTTCTTCACGCAATCAAAAACTTTCCTAAGTACTGTTCTATCTATATTTAATGCGCTTAAAAACTCTATGAATGATAGAGGAAACATTTCTATCACTTCAACATATCGAACCGGATAAGAAGAAGCTCTCGAAATGGCAACACCTAATAAACTACCCGAGCAAATAATATCACACGGAAAATCCTCTCCTATAAATTTTAAAGTTGTTAAAGCATCTGGACAAGCCTGTATCTCATCCAAAAACAATAAAGTATTTTGGTCTATTCTCTCTTCTAAAGCAAAATATGTAAAATATTCATATATTTCCTTAGGATCATGCGTTTTCTGGAAAATTTCCCGTGCACTTAAATCTCTTTCAAAATTGATTTCCAATACATTACGATAATTCTCTTTGCCAAACTGACGAATAATATATGTTTTTCCTACCTGTCTGGCTCCTTTTATTATGAGAGGTTTTTGCTTTTTGCTGTTTTTCCATTGTATAAGTTTCTTCATAATATGACGTTCCATAAAGCACCTCCTTTGTGTTTATTATATAATTCACTTTAAAAATATGCAATTATACATTTTTTTACATGTATTTTTATGTATTTTTGCACTTTTTTTAAAGTTACTTATTTAAATACACTTCTAAAGAAAGATTCCTGTTCCTTCATATTCTTGAACAACTTTTTATATCTTTCTTTTTCAGTATGCAGACAAGCCACATAATATTGTACATGAGCAAAAGTATCTATGATGGGTATCGTGGTTCTTCCATTGGATATATCGCTTGATTTTAAAGCTCGTGTTGAATTAAAAACAGCCAATGAAGAAGAATCCACAATTTCACTTAAAACATCCATGTCTTCTTGAACAAGTAATTTTGATTTTGTTAAATGTTTTCTACCCGGATTTACCATATACTAAAATACTTGAGCCATCCAACTCTTGAACTATTACAAACATCTATGTAACTAAGGAAAATATATTCATGATTTTCATAAATTGTATTTAACACTTCTCTATAAATTCAATTTGGTCATTTTTCAATTCAATTTGGTCATTTTTCAATTCAATTTGGTCATTTTCCTAAAAATGACTAAATTGAATCGTTTGATGACATAATTAAAATGATGTATTAAATTCTAAAACTTAAAGAATTGTTTAGAATCAACTTGTTTTAAAGCATATGCACTTTCATTTAATCTGGGTTTAATACTTTCAAAATATAAGTCACGTTTGAAACTTTCATCTTAAACTCGTTTCCTTGCATATTCTTAGTAATATCCCTATAATTTACTCAATAAAACGGAGAACAAAATGAAACTTAAAATTGGTACCAGAAAATCAAAACTGGCAAGAATTCAAACGGAATTAGCCATTCATAAAATACAGGAATGTATGCTTGAAATTGAAACAGAGATCATTCCTATTTCAACCCAGGGTGATAAAGATAAAACAACACCGCTTTATGCCATGCCTCAAACCGGTGTTTTCATCAAAGAAATTGAAAAAGCTTTAATCAATAAAGACATTGATATTGCCGTGCATTCTTTAAAAGATGTAAGTTCTACTTTAGATGATCGTCTGATGTTGATTGAACCATTTTTATTTGAAGATAAAAGAGATGCACTGATCACAAAAGATCACTCAACCTTAAAAAATCTAAGAAAAAACGCTGTGCTTGCGACCAGCAGCATTCGCCGAATAGCCTGCATCCACCATGTACGTCCTGATATTCAATTTGTAAATATCAGAGGAAATATTGAGACACGTATTCAAAAATTTAAAGAAATGGATATCGATGGTATCGTTCTTGCAGCAGCAGGGCTAAAACGATTACATCTTGATTCTTTGATCGATGAATATCTCGATCCATCTATGATCATTCCTGCCTGTGGACAGGGAACCATTGCCTTAGAAATACGAAAAGAAGATAAAGATCTATTTTCAAAACTATCTCAATCATCCAATCAAGCTTTAGAAACCAAGATAGAAAGAGAATTCTTAAGCTTATCTAAAGCAGGCTGCCATTATCCAATTGGATGTTACGCAAAGTTTGTAGATGATCAATTACAAGTTCATGCCTGCCTGGGCGAAACAATAGAAGACTGTAAATTTGTTTCGATGACTTTTGAAAAAGCCGAATACAATACAGCAGCTAATTCTATATATAAGAAAATAAAGGAAGAAAATATATGATATGGTTTGTAGGAGCTGGATGCTATCATCCAGACATGTTAACAATAGGTGCTAAAAAATTATTAGAACAAGCTGACTGTATTTTATACGATCATCTTGTAAACAAAGAATTTCTTCAATATACTTCCAAAAACTGTGAATGCATCTGCGTAGGAAAACGAGGACATCAAAAATCATGCGTCCAGGAAGATATCTTTACCCTTTTGGTTCAAAAAGACAAACAATATAAAAACGTTGTTCGTTTAAAAGGCGGTGACCCTTATCTTTTTGCCAGAGGAAGCGAAGAAATGCATTATGTATTGGAAAATGGATGCAATTGCCAATATGTCCCTGGAATCAGCAGCGCCATTGGCGCTTTAGGCTATGCTGGTATTCCTGTAACACAAAGACATACTGCTACTGGTTTTATCGTGCATACGATGCATTATCAAGATGGCAAAGATCATCTGGACTATAAAAAGATTGCTCAGGAAACAAATACCCAGATTTTTTTCATGGGTTCTCATAAGATCAAGACACTGGCTCAAAAATGTATAGACAATGGCATGAGCGAAGATACTCCAATCGCAATTGGATCTCATCTAACTTATCCTGAACAAAAAGTATACACATCCACGCTCAAGAAAATCTTGAATAAAGATCTGAATAGTTTTACCAGTCCATTACTGATCGTATTAGGAAATGTCGTAAAAGAACAATCACTGCTTGATAACACAAAAAGATTACCTGCTTTTGCCAAAAACGTTCTTTTTGCCAGCATCGATGAGAATCCCTGGCCAATTGAAGACCTGCTTTTAAGATATGGCATCTTTACCTATTCTAGACAGGTCGCAAATGTTACATATATACCAGATGAAATTGTCGATTTGAACTTATATGATACATTGATCTTCAGCTCTAAACACGCTGTTAAAAGTTTCTTTCATTATCTATCATATAATCACATTGATATAAGAAGCTTATTTTCAAAAAAGATCTTCTGCATTGGTAAAAAAACACAAGAAGAATTAGAACGAAGAGCCATACAAGTCGATCATGTTGAATCCAATTCATCCGATATGTTTACATATATAAAGGAGCATAAAAACGCTCTTTATATAAAAGGAAAAGATGTTGATTGCCCAATTGATTCTTTAAGCACCTATCAAATTGCACCGATAGAATTTGATTTACCTGAAGTAAAACTGGATGCCATTGGCATCAGCTGTCCACAAGCTTTAGAAATCCTTGATCAAAAAGGCATTGATAAAACAACTCCAGTTTTCTGTTATGCGCATAAAACATACCAAAAGGCAAAAGAACTTGGATTTACAAATATTCATACGACGCCATCTTCAAAACAAGAGATCGTAAAGCATATCCTTGAATACTTTGGAGGAAACATATGAGAGTCTGTTTAGATATTGAATTTCAAGATGCGATCGTGTGCATCCTTGGAGGAGGAAAAGTTGCCTTACGAAAAGCCAAACAATTTCTTGAAGCCGGCGCTACGATTTATATACATTCAATACAGTATGAACCTGAATTTAACACACTACATATCAACAAAGTAGACAAAGATACTTTGATTCATACATTAGCCAAGGCCAAGCTGGCTATTGCCTGTACAAACAATAAATCTGTAAACAAAGAATTTGTTCTAACAGCTCGAAAACATCATGTACTTGCCATGTCCTGTAATAAAAACCAGGAACAAGATACGTTTAGTACTGTGACTAAACGCGATAAACATCTTGTCTTGTCATGCCATACCAATGGAAGTTTTCCTGTGGCCAATCAGAATATAGTCAATGATTGGAAGGCTCGTCTAGAAATCCTGGAAACTTTGCGAAACAAGCTTCAAGACCATGCATTATGTCATGATCTTGTAAATCTGGATGATCAACATCTCTGCTTTTTTCAAAAAGCCCTTCAAACCAAGCAGGCCATTATCTACCTGCTTCATGGAAACTCTTCTTTAAAGGCAAGAATACAATGTCAAAATCTTGTTCAACACTCTAATGCTAAATTTGAAGAATATACAAGCACAACTTTCTTTCTGGCAAAGAAATACCAGGATATTGATTTAGAAACACTTTGTAAGCTTCTACAGGAGTTTCACATTAAACCTCACTTTGTCTTCTTGTTTTGGCAACAAGGTCGATATGTCATGCAGGGAGCACAGACAATCAATCGATTTGGCTTTGATCATCAACATATACAGATTGATCCAAATCAGTTTATAAAAGAAAGCGAAACTTTGATCATGCATACAAAACCAACCAGCAAAACACAGAATGCCATTTTAGTCAGCATGTTGGATTCACCATTTTTACGATCACAATATCCTGACGCTCGTTTTGTTAGTTGCCTAGATGATACCAAAGTCATAGAAAGGATGCTCTATGAAGTCAATTCAGCTCTTTAGTCGCATGGCTCTCTTTTTAGCACTGATGATCCTTTCGGCCTATATTCAAATCACGCTTCCAACCCCATTTATGCCTATGCATATCACCATGCAGTTATTTACTGCCATTCTATGCGGTTTTTGTCTTCCCGATAGATATGCATTCTTGTGTATGTTTACATATATATTGGTTGGTCTTCTTGGATTTCCTGTCTTTGCCAGCGGTGGAGGCCTGCAGTATATCATGAAACCAACCTTTGGCTTTGTGTTAGGTTTTCTTGCCTGCAGTACTATATGTGCCATCGTATACAAAAGAAAAAGTCCAGTCAGTCTGAAAGAATACTTTCTTGTCGGACTCACCGGACTTATCAGTTTTTATATAGTTGGAAATATCTATTACTATTTTTCCTTTCCCATCTTGATGAATACCCGCATTCCTTTATGGTTATCTTTAACCAACGGATTTTTGGTTTCCATCATTCCAGATATATTAATCTGTTTTCTTGCCTGCAAAGTCGCAAAAACTCTACAGATACTTATCAAGTAACGCCTGCCACTGGTCGGCGTTTTCTTTTTGCCAATTTTCAAATGTTGCATTGGCATTAGAAACCAGTGTACCAAGTTCAATAAAGAAATCATTGATATCACTTTCCAGGATCAACCCTACTTCTTTACCAAACTGTGTATCTTCTAGATCTGAAGATCCATTGACACTCATCTTAAATGCCGAATACGGTTTCTTATCTACCAACTTAGTAAATCCCTGTAATCCAATCGCTCCAATCTGATTGGTTCCACAAGAACTTGGACATCCAGAAATATACACGCGAGGTAAAACTCCTTCTTTAAACTCATAAGGACGTAAAGCTTCGATCAAAGATTTTAAAACATTATTAGAGTCACGAAGCCCAACTTGACATGTGCTGGCTCCAATGCAGGAAACACTTGTTTCAAACGTTGTGCAAGCTCCATCCTGTGTATGTTCTAATACTTTTTGAACTTCATCGCCACTTAGATTTACGATATAGATATCTTCTTGTGGCGTTAAACGAAGTTCAACTTCATCCATATCCTGGACCACATCATAAAGTTCTTTCCATTTATCCAGGCTCATATTTCCACATAATGGATGATATTTCACCGTATATAAACCTGATTGTTTTTGTTTGATCACACGATCTGGAATAACATCTAGTTCCTTTCCTTCTTTTTGGATCACTACATCTTCTACATGTACATCATGATCCAGATACTTCTTGGCTAATTCGACTTTTTCATGAAATTCCTCTACGATCCTGTCTTTTCCTAGACTCATCTGAAGATATCTAGAACGAGCTTTCGCACGATTTTGATAATCCCCATGCTCCATGAACATCAAGACCATTGTATTAATATAATAAAGAATATCTTTAGGATCGATATGATCTCCAACCTTGACACCCATCATCGGATTGTTTCCAAGTCCTCCGCAACAATACACATCAAAAGTATGATCCGTATTGGCAATAAATCCCAAATCTCTAAAGTTGGCATGTACTTCATTAGCTTTGGAGTTTGAAAAAGCTACCTTAAGCTTTCTAGGAAGAGAATACTTGTTTACGATGCTTAACAAATACTCACCAGCTGCCTTCGCATAAGGATAGACATCAAAAGCTTCTTCTGGATCCAATCCGGATAATACAGAACACATGACATTACGCGGATAATCTCCACCGCCGCCTCGCGTTACAATATCTCTTTCTAAAGCTTCTTTCATGATCGACGTTAAAGCTTCCGGTCTTACATCATGCAGCTGAACGGTTTGACAAGTCGTACAATGCGTACGCACAATTCCATGTTCTTGACATTGATCAATGATAAATTTCAATTTTTCTTTTGTGATACGTCCCTGATTCATTCTAAGTCGCAACATAAAGGCTTCTCCACCACGCTGCGCATAAGAACCAAACCCACCGCTGTATCCTTTATACTCTTTCATAGAAATTTCTTTTTGGATAAACTGTTTGGTCTTACGTTCAAATTCAGGAAGTTCCTGTAATAATTCTTCTCGTAATGTATTCATATTTTTCTCCGTTTCTTTCTTTCATTATACCTTATCAAATATTTATTACTATGAAAATTTATTAAAAGTCTGCGTCAAATCTGGTACGATTTGTTTTTTTCTTGATAATAAATCCTTTACAAATACATTCTTCTTTCCAAATGTCTGCCATAATAAATTTTCTTTCGACCCAGCCCCATATAAGATCGAACCCTTTTTCTTGATACTGGTAAAAGCTACGATCACTAGATCGCCATTATATTTTATCGTCATTTCCTCTAAGATTTCCTGCACCTTTTCTTTAATAGACCGGACAGAACTTAAATCCAATATAAAGACTTGAGAGATCAATACTTTTGATCCCTTCATATCAAAAGTCTTCATATCCGCTTCAATACGCTGAATCAATTCTTCTTTAGAGATATTCTTAGGAAGATTCATCGTGATCGAAAACATTTTATAGGCTAGAGCATCTGCATCTTCATGCGATATCATCGCCAACTGTTGGGCAAGTTCTGTATCTTTTTTTGTCGTTGTCGGAGATTGAAAATTTAATCCATCAGAAATAATAGCCCCTAAAAGTAAGCCCGCTAAATTCTCTGGAATTTCAATATGACGCTCAAAAAACATCGATGTGATGATCGAAGCTGTACTTCCTATGATCTCATTGCGAAACGCTATTGGCGAAAGCGTAGAAAAATTATGGATCCTATGATGATCGATCACTTCTAATAAGTTGGCTTTTTCAATCCCATTTACCGATTGAGAGAATTCATTATGATCGACCATAATAATATTCTTATTCTGCGCATTCATGATATGGTATCTAGAAACATAACCAATCAAACAATCTTTTTTATCTAATACTGGATATGTATTAAACGTTGTATCTCGCATCTTGATCATTACATCTTCGACAAACTCATCTTCTTTAAAATATATGATCTTCTTTTGCATGATCAATTTAACCGGGATCGAGAAATACAAGTAACGTGAAGTATTCATACTTCCAATACCCGAAATAATGATCGAACAGTTATGTTCTCTAGCTGCCTTTAAGACATCTTCTTCAATATGATCTGTCCAGACCGCAATCAAGATACCCGCACCTTTTTCAATGCTTTCTTTTTGTCCCTGTGGATCATCTCCAATAATAACGATACGATCCTGTATTTCATAGCGTTCCAGTTTTGTCTTGCAAAGCGCAATAATACTGACTTTACCATTCACATGGTGTTCATCTGCCTTATATATGATCTTTCCTTCAATTGTCTTTGCCATCAACTCAATCGGTGTCTCTTTTAATAAATCAATACCTAAAGCTGTATCTCCCATACCTAAAAGTGCTAAATCACTTCTTGTGACAACCCCTAATAACTTTTGATTTTGATCTAAAACGCCCAAAATACGCGCCTGATTCTGGTTCATGATTTCTTTGGCCTCAAAAATTGTTGTATCCGGTAAGATATGATCCGCCTGTTTTAATTCAATTTCAGATAAACGAACTCTTGCATCTTCTATTAATATAGGTTCTTCATACCCAAAGCGATCAAGAAGATAGGCTGTTTCTTCATTTATATCCCCTAAACGTCCTGCAACAGCTTTTTTCCCACATTGATTTAATAAATATGCATAAGCTATTGCACTGACAATGGAATCTGAATCTGGTTTTTTGTGTCCAATTACATAAATTTCATCATTTTTCATGCTATTACCTCAGATTGATTATAACAGTATTGTGATTTTTACCGCAACATTTCTACAAGATTTTAACCATAGTTTTTGTACATTTTAACAAACTAAAATTCTTTTTTTACAACCCCCCTTTATATAAAGGGAATGCACTTTTTTAGAGAAAATACAAGGTTGTTTTTTAAAATTTTCGATGTATACTCTTGTACACAGTCAAAATAGTTGAACCGTCAACTATTTTGTGTTTAAGTAATAGTACAAAGATAAGGAGATTTAGTATGAACGTTATTAAAAGAAGCGGTGAAGAAGTCGCTTTTGATATTTCTAAGATTGAAAATGCCATCCGCAAAGCAAACAAAGCTACCTCTCATTCCCAAATGAGCGAAGCCACGATTTTAAAAATATCAAAACGAGTTTCTGACAAAGTTGAATCATTAAAGCGAAGCACAAGCGTAGAAGAAATCCAGGATATGGTCGAAACAGAAATCATGCGAGAAAAATATTTCGCAGTAGCGCATAATTACATCACATATCGTTATGAAAGAGCGCTTGTCCGCAAAGCCAATTCAACAGACAAGCAGATCTTAAGCTTGTTGGAAAGAAACAATGAAGAAGTAAAACAGGAAAACTCAAATAAGAACCCATTAGTCAACAGCGTACAGCGTGACTACATGGCCGGCGAAGTTTCTAAAGACATCACAAAACGATTCCTGTTACCTCAAGAAGTAATTGAAGCTCACGAACAAGGAATCATTCACTTCCATGATTCAGACTATTTTGCCCAGCACATGCATAACTGCTGCCTGGTTAACTTAGAAGACATGTTACAAAATGGTACGGTCATTTCTGAAACAATGATTGAAAAACCACATAGTTTCTCTACAGCATGTAATATTGCCACACAGATCATTGCTCAGGTCGCAAGTTCTCAATACGGCGGACAAAGCATCACCCTTTCTCACCTTGCCCCATTTGTACAGGTAAGTCGCGAAAAGGCAAGTCGTGAAGTTAAAGAAGAATTGATTGCTTCTAATCTTGATTCAAGTGAAGAGACAGTAAACAAGATTGCTGAAATGCGTGTACGCAAAGAGATCGAAAAAGGTGTACAGGTCATTCAGTATCAAGTCATTACTTTGATGACAACAAACGGACAAGCTCCATTTGTAACAGTGTTCATGTATCTAAACGAAGTACCAGAAGGACAGACACGCGACGACTTGGCATTGATCATTGAAGAAATGTTAAAACAGCGCATCAAAGGTGTTAAAAACGAAAAAGGCGTTTTCATTACACCAGCCTTCCCTAAATTGATCTATGTATTGGAAGAAAACAATATCCGCGAAGGAAGTCAATATTGGCACCTTACAAAACTTGCAGCTCAATGCACCGCAAAACGTATGGTCCCTGACTATATCTCTGAAAAGAAGATGTTGGAACTTAAAGTAGATAAAAACGGAAACGGAAACTGCTACCCTTGCATGGGATGCCGTTCATTTTTAACTCCATACGTTGATGAAAATGGTAAGCCTAAATATTATGGACGCTTCAACCAAGGTGTAGTTACGATCAACTTAGTTGACGTAGCATGTTCTTCAAAAGGTGATGAAGAAGCCTTCTGGAAAATCATGGACGAAAGATTAGCTCTATGTAAAGAAGCCTTGATGTGCCGTCATAAACGTTTGTTAGGAACACCAAGCGATGTAGCTCCAATCCTTTGGCAAAATGGTGCTTTGGCTCGTCTTGAAAAAGGTGAACCAATCGACAAATTACTGTTCAATGGATATTCTACAATTTCATTAGGATACGCCGGATTATGTGAATGTGTATACTACATGACAGGCGGACCACACACAGAAGAACCAGGAACATCTTTTGGCTTAAAAGTAATGCAGTATCTAAACGATGCATGTGCTAAATGGAAAGCCGAAGAAAATATCGATTTCAGCATCTATGGAACACCAATGGAATCTACAACATACAAATTCTCTAAATGTTTGCAGGAACGCTTTGGCATCATCCCTCATGTAACGGATAAAAACTATATCACAAACAGTTATCATGTTCATGTCACTGAAGAAATCAACGCTTTCGATAAATTAACATTTGAAGCACAGTTCCAGAAACTTTCTCCAGGTGGAGCTATCTCTTATGTAGAAGTTCCAAATATGGAAAACAACATCGACGCCGTATTGGCAATCATGCAGCACATCTATGAAAACATCATGTATGCTGAATTGAACACAAAGAGCGATTATTGCCAGGTATGTGGTTACAGCGGTGAAATCCAGATCGTAGAAGATGAAAACCATAAATTGATCTGGGAATGCCCAAACTGTGGAAACCACGATCAGGAAAAGATGAATGTCGCAAGACGTACATGCGGTTATATCGGAACTCAGTTCTGGAACCAGGGACGTACACAAGAAATCAAAGAACGCGTAATGCATCTATAACCCCCTAGAAGACCTTTGATCCCCGAAATCAAAGGTCTTTTTCTATGCAAAGATTCTTTGCATGACAAAAGAATCAAACCTGTATTATGATGTAGTAAAGAAAGGAGGTCATCTTTATGTCAACCAATCTAGCAAATAATTTAAAATATCTTAGAACATTACATAACTATTCCCAAGATGAATTAGCCAAACAACTTTATGTCAGCCATCAAACCATTTCCAATCATGAAATCGGAAGATCTGAACCAGATCTCGATACGATCCATGCCTACGCCAAATTCTACGATGTAAACTTTCAAGATTTGATCCACATAGATCTTTCTAAACACAACCATCGAACAAAAGTTATTTTCGATGAAGTGATCTTTGATAAAAGAGACAAGACGATGATCATCCTAAATGGCACAAAAGGAACTTATGATTATCGAAACTGCATCGCCTGCAAGATCTTAAACGAAGATGCCCGCTACAAAGGAAAGGAAAAACCTTTTACACATACTTTTATTGATCGAAAGATCCAATCAAGAATCTTATTTGAACCAACCTTCTACATCGGCTTAAAAATCATCTTAAAAGACAAAACAGAACTGTCCATCTATACCTCTAAAGAAAAAACATACAGTGGAACCGATCAATATAGAATCGATCATGCCAAAGCTGAAGAAATCAAAAAATTTATCGACAAAATAATCAAAACATATAATAACTAAGGATGTGATCCTATGACTTACTTATGCAACAATCTTAAATATCTAAGAAACCAACAAAATTTATCACAAGCCACTTTAGCCAGCCTATTATTTGTAACCCATCAAACTATATCCAATCATGAAACCGGAAAATCCCAACCGGACTTTAAGATGATCCAGAAGTATGCTGATTTTTATCATGTAGAAACACATAATTTGATTTATAACGATCTTTCAAAAGGTAAAAAAGAATCACTGAAAATCTTTGATGAAGTCATCTTTGATAAAAGAGATAAAACAATGATCATCTTAAATGGAACCAAAGGCACTTATGACTATCGCCAAATCAAAAAATGTGAGATCCTAAACGAAGCAGCTCATCACAAAGGAAAAGAAGAGCCTTTTAAACACATTATCGTAGCTGGTGTTGAATGGATGACACAAGCCAATATTCTGGAAAGATCTTTCTATGTCGGTCTAAAAATCACCATGAAAGACAATTCAGTATTAGGCATCTATACCTGCAACCAACCAACACGTGTTCAAACCGACATTCACATCAAAGGATATAACGAAGCCAAACAAATCAAAGCTTTTATCGATAAGATCGTGCGCAAATATAAAGAATAATGATACCGAATTTGGTATAATGAAACCAAGGAGGAAATCACAAATCATACATGTGACTTAAATAACGGTTATGTATTATGGAAATATAAAAAAATACGATATTGCCGATGGCGAAGGCGTTCGTGTAACCTTGTTTGTATCTGGATGTACCAACCATTGTTTAAACTGTTTTCAACCGGAAACATGGGACTTTAACTATGGAAAACCATATACAAAAGAAACAGAAGATGAAATCATCGAAGCTTTAAAAGCTCCCTATATCAGTGGCTTAACACTTCTAGGGGGCGAACCATTCGAACCCGAGAATCAAAGAGAATTGGTCCACCTATTAAAAAGAGTACGTGAAGAACTTCCAAACAAAACTATTTGGAGCTACACAGGATTTGTCTTAGACCAGGATCTTTTGGATGGCGGCAGAAAGCATTGTGAAGTGACAGATGAAATGTTATCGTATTTAGATGTTTTGGTGGATGGTCCATTTATTGAAGCCAAAAAGAATATCTCTCTAGCTTTTCGCGGAAGCGAAAACCAAAGAGTTATCGATATGAAAAAATCATTAAAAGAACAAGAAGTCATTCTTTATCTTGAATAACAAAAAAATTCGATTTCGCTATAATTGCGTCATCGAATTTTTTATTATTAATGAATTTCTACAGGTGTATATCCTTCTTCTTTTACCGCATTGAATAAAACTTCATCAGCGATTTCCTGACTCATCTCAATTTCAGCTGACTTAGAATCAAGATCTACATTGGCACTGATTACACCATCCACACCTTCCAAAGCATTTTTAACGTGTCTTACACAATTTTGACACATCATTCCATCCACGATCATAGTTTTCTTCATAGTTTTTACTTCCTCCTTTTCTATGATAGTTTCTTCATCTTTTACATTAATTACACTAGGCTTAAAGAAACGTAAACGCAATGCGTTTGTCACAACACAAACTGAACTTAAAGACATGGCAGCTGAACCAATCATCGGCGATAACAACCACCCAAATAATGGATAGAAGACACCAGCTGCAACCGGGATTCCTAAAAAGTTATAGAAGAAAGCCCAAAATAGATTCATCTTGATATTACGAATGATAGCTGTACTAAGATCAATTGCGGTATTCACATCCAATAATGAATTTTTCATCAAGACGATATCTGCCGAATCAATCGCAATATCGGTTCCCTGTCCAATGGCAACACCAATGTCTGCACGCATCAAGGCTGGTGCATCATTGATACCATCTCCAACCATCATAACTTTACGCTGTTCACTTTGTAATCTTCGAATAACACTTTCTTTATCCGCCGGCAATACATCCGAGATCACTTCATCGATATGCAACCCTTGGGCAACCGCTTTAGCTGTTCTTTGATTATCTCCGGTCAACATAACAACATGAAGACCTTTTCGTTTGAATTCTTGAATAGCTGCCTTGCTGGTATTACGAATCGTATCGGCAACCGCAATGATTCCAAGCGCTTCTGTTTCATCCGTAAAGATCAAAGGTGTCTTTCCTTCATCTGCCAGTTTTTCTATATCATTTTCATTAAAGGAAATGCCATTTTCTTTGATAAAGATAGAATTCCCTGCAAAATATGTTTGTCCATCTATCTTTGCCTTAACACCTTTTCCTCCAACAGCTTCAAATTCTTCAACACTCTTTAAAGGAAGTTGTTTTTGTTTTGCCTTGCTTAAGATAGCCAAAGCCAAAGGATGCTCGCTTCCCTGTTCAATCGATGCTGCTAAAGTAAGAAAAGCATCATCTGACATATCTTTATATTTGACAATATTTTGAATCGATGGTTTTCCTGAAGTGATCGTACCTGTTTTATCTAAAACGATCGTATCTACACTATGTAATGTTTCTAGACTTTGAGCTGATTTAATCAAGATACCCTGACTGGCTGCTTTACCTGTTCCTACCATAATGGCTACCGGTGTAGCCAAGCCTAAAGCACAAGGACAGGAAATAACTAACACACTGATTGCATTAGAGAGAGCAAATTCAAAACTTTGTCCTAAAGCCAACCAGACGATCGCAGTTACAATGGCAATCCCAATAACGATCGGCACAAAGATTCCACTTACCTTATCAGCCAATCTGGCAATTGGAGCCTTAGAATTTCCAGCCTCATCCACAAGACGAATGATCTGTGCCAAGGTCGTATCATCACCAACTTTTAAAGCCTCAAATTTAAATGAACCATTTTGATTTAAAGTTGCGGAAATAACCATATCCCCCGGTTGTTTTTCAACTGGAATGCTTTCACCAGTAATAGTGGATTGATCTACATACCCAGTTCCTGAAATGATCTTTCCATCAACGGGAATCTTTTGACCTGGTTTGATGACTACGATGTCCCCCTGCAACACTTCTGATGCCGATACCAGTATCTCTTTTCCATCGCGAATGACCGTAGCACTTTTTGGTGCCAGATCAACCAACTTGCTTAAGGCATCCGTTGTTTTTGATTTGGATCTAGATTCTAAATATTTCCCAACACTGACCAATGTTACGATCATAGCTGCTGATTCAAAATATAATGCATGCATCGCATGATGTACCATTTCCATATTTCCATAGCCAAAACCATATGCCATCCTATATACAGAATATAAACCATATACATATGAAGCTAAAGAACCAATCGCAACCAATGAATCCATATTTGGCGCTCTTTTTATCAACGCTTTAAATCCATGCACAAAGAAATGATTCTGGATAAATAAGATAATTGTCGCCAGTAAAAGCTGGGTGATGCTGGAAATCATCGCATTTTCTTCGCCTGCCAAAATTGGGATCCCCATCATGGGCCCCATAGCAATCAACATCAAAGGCACCAGCAAGATCAAAGAATACACCAATCTTTGTTTGGCGTGTTTTTGTTCGTCCTGTACTCGCTTTTGACGATCATCCCACTCCTTTTTAAAACCTTCACTTTCTTTTTTCTTGCCCTTTGCGCTTGCACTATATCCAATATTTTCTACCGCTAAACTAATCTTGTCTTCATCCACCTTGTCTTCATCATATTCAACTTTCATAGAATTCGACAATAAGGATACATCGACATTTTTAACACCATCTAATTTTAATACACATTTTTCAACGTTAGCCTGACATGCTGCACATGTCATACCACCAACATCAAACTGCTGCTCCTTCAAAAGCATCACCTTCTTTCTATTTCAATTTTTTAATTAATTCCATGACCTCCGTCATTACTTCTGGATCATCGGCTTTGGCTTTATCTCTCACACAAGTTTCAAGATGATCTTTTAATACGATATATCCAACTGACTGCAGTGCACTCTCTACAGCCGAAATCTGTACCAGCACATCTCCACAATAGCGATTGTCATCTAACATTTTTTCTATCCCGTTTAATTGACCAATGATACGATGAATACGATTTTTTAAATTTCTTAATTCCTTTTCATCTCTTGGTTGATCTTTAAATCTACATTCCATATACCCATACCTCCTATACACATCTGCATTATATACCCCTTAATTGTATATAACAAGTAAAAAGACCGAAGAAATTTCTTCAGTCTTCATTTACAGATCATATCTCTTGAAATATCACTCAAACTCTTGGCACCACACATCTCCATGGCATCTTTTAATTCTAAACCAAGCTTATCTACTAGAGCCTGGATCCCTTCTTTGGCTCCTCCATATACCGCATTGACAAATGGACGGGCAATAACGACTCCATCAGCTCCTAATGCAAGAGCCTTAAACACATCTGTTCCGCTGCGAATACCACCATCAACCAAGATCTTCATATCCTGTCCAACGGCTTTTACGATATCTTCTAAGACATCTGCTGTAGCCGGACAGCTATCCAGTACTCGTCCACCATGATTGGAAACAACAATAGCACTGGCTCCTGCTTCTTTAGCCTTTAAAGCCCCTTTTACGGTCATGATTCCTTTTACAATGAACGGCACTGGTGTTTGATCAATTATTTCTTTAAGTTCTTCAACACTCTTTCTTCCAGCTGGCGGAATAGAACCTTTTAAAAATGGTAAACCAGCTGCATCAATATCCATCGCAATCGCAAACGTTCCTGAATCAATAGCCAGCTTTAATTTTTCCATATACACTTCTTTATTCCAAGGTTTGATCGTTGGAATTCCCATACCTTCATTTTTCTTGATCGCAACCGTTATATCCTGCATGATCTTTGGATCTTTTCCATCTCCGCAAAACGCGACGATACCTGCTTCTTTGCAGCCTTCAACTAGAACATTATTATACTTTTCATCATCATAAAGATCTCCATAATGCAACTGCACAGCTCCCACCGGACCGGCAAAGAATGGATATTCAAATGTCTTCCCAAAGATTTCTAAACTAGTATCTGCTTCAACATTATCTACGATCGTATCCATATTTAAATAAATCTTCTGCCATGCATCGTAGTTGCGGATTGCTGTTTCACCAACACCTTTAGCTCCTGGACCAGGAATTTGGTTTCTACATGCCTTTCCATTACAAATAGGACAACTTTTACAATATGGTCCCATGACTTCTCTTGATTTATGTAACACCGTTTCATATGTCATAAAAAAACTCCTCCAAACATATCTATTATATAGTTTGGAGAAGATTACTTCTACTATAATTTAATATCCAAATTCATCAAGATCCTTCTCGACAAATTTCTTTCCATCAAATGCCATCATAGATTGAAATCCACACTCTTTGATCAATTCGAGAGATTCTTTATAGTTACAATCCAGTTTAAATCGATTGTGACAATCGCTGTTTAACAATATCTTTCCACCCTTTTGATAAATATATTCCAACAACGTCTTATGTGGATAGGGACTCTTGCGATAACCACGGGCAATTGCCCCTGTATTCACTTCAAATATCTTATTGGCCTTGATCAATTCATCAATACATTCTTTGGCTAGTGCTAAATAGTCCAAGTTATCAAATTGAATAAAAGATTCATCTTCATTGAATTTGGTCAATAAATCGACGTGCCCTACGATATCCACTTCATCCATAGCCGCAATCTTTTTTACTTCTTTATAATAGACCTTAGCATATGTTAAAAAATCCCCACAAAATTCAACGATTTTCTCTGTTGTATTTTTATCCATATCTACTGCCAGATATTGATCCGCCACATTCACAAAATGAACACTTCCGATAATATAATCAAAAGGATCGTTCTTTTCAAAACGTTTTCCCAAAACATCCTGTTCTATTCCTAGATAAATAGAAATCTGATCTTTATACTTTTCTTTTGCCTGTTGTACGTCTTGTATGTATTTTTCCATTTCTTCAAATGGCATGGAATATGTATCAATGCTGCAATAACCATGACCTGAAAATCCAAGCACATCAAAATCTCTGGAAATTGCCTCCTGAACCATTTCTTCGATCGTATCTTTTCCATCACAATACAGCGAATGAGTATGAAGATTTTGTTTGAACATAGAACCACCTCGTTGGTATTATCGCATGTTATGCTTAAATTTGCCTGTTAATTTTTATTAACTTTTAAGATCCTGTCAAGCCAGATAACACAACCGGTATAAATATCTTGATATGCCGTCTCAAAATCATCTGTATACCAAGGATCTGCCACATCTTTTCCATCCAGCAACTTATGAATTTTCTGTTTTGGATCTTCGCGAATGATATATTGAATATTTCGCATATTGTTTCGATCCATACAAAAGATATGATCCCATTCATCATATTCATTAGCTCTGATTTGTCTAGCTCTATGTCTTGTATATGGAATCTTTTTCTCACTTAACTTTCGCTTTGCACATGGATACATGTCATTTCCAATTTCTTCTGTACTTGTTGCGGCCGATTCAATTAAAAATTCATTTTCCAATCCTTTATCTTGAACCAGCTTTCTCATAATAAACATAGCCATTGGACTTCGACAAATATTGCCGTGACAGACAAATAATATTTTAATCATAAACGAAAACTCTCCTAAAATATCGTATTTTGCTTCAATTTGTCACAGTTTACCAACTATAAATTTTACTCTAAGATTGTTAAAAATATCACAGATTGCGCAAAATGTAGCAAAACAGAGCAAGCTGAGGTAATCAAACGTAGTAAGAATTGAAGTTTTTTACTACTGTGCTTATTTTATCATAGTTTTCTAGATTTAGAGAGTAAGAAATCATAGTAGTCATCCATTGTCGATGTCAAACTTAACATTAATCCTTGTTCCCTCAAATCAGCGAATACTCCTTGCCTGACGTTAACATCTTGTTCTTATTTAATAATTATATTTATCGTGTTTTCAAGACTTTTGATTCAATTTATTCACATAGATGTATAATTTTTATTAGAAGTTAACGAATCAAACATCACCACAAGCATTTCCTGCAGTGCTATCTAACTTCCCCATTCCGCATGCAATTTCTTTGCATAATAATAGAAGTATCCATAATCAATTGAAAAAAACTCCTTCATTCAAAGGGCAGTTTCGCCATTTAAAATAGTATCTGTTACTCCTTGAGCTTCATTTCCTGCCCATTCCAAGAATCATTATTGTTTCATATATTTCATTCTGCAAATCATCTGCACACAGAAATACATCTTGCCTCTACTTAATACGCAATCCTAAAATAATTTAAATACGTTTTATACTTATCCTGTGCTGTCAAGCAGGTATCTGTTAGATACCCTTTTTCATTATCCCATTCTTTTAACCCACGGTAATAAAACAGTTTCAGATTATCCTCGATAATGAATGGAACTATATTGTGTTTCAAGCATTCCTTAAACATGATCAATCTACCTACGCGACCATTTCCATCCTGAAAAGGATGAATTCGTTCAAATTTTACATGAAAATCCAAGATGTCTTCAAGTGTCTTTTCTTTTATTACGTTATATTCTTTCAATAACGTTTTCATCTTATCGGCAACTTCTTCAGGCAAAGCAGTATCCATTCCACCCACTTCATTAGGTATTTTCTTATACTCTCCCACTGCAAACCAATCTTTTCTAGAATCGCTGGTTCCATTTTTCAATGTCAGATGAAGTTCCTTAATAAACTTTTCACTTAAAATATCATCTGCATGATCTATGACCAGATCAATACAACGAAAATGATTTACAGTTTCAATTACATCATCTACATTAAGAACTTCATTCTCTACACCGACAGTATTGGTTTCAAAAATATATCTAGTTTGATTACGAGTCAAACGACTCCCTTCCATATGATTGGAGTTATACGTCAAATCAATTTGCGTCCTGTGGTAAATACCACCGGAATATTTTCCTTCTTTTTGTTCCCGTAAAATATCCAACAAAGTAAGCGTATGTCCTTTCTTTTTGTTGGAACGTTCTGGTTTTTCAGCATTCTCAGGAATATTCCAAGTCTTTCCTGTAAGAAAAGCCCCCTGCACACGCCCATGAGCGCAATAATTTCTTACACTGCGTTCAGATATATTCCATTTTTTTGCTATTTCTATTACCGAAAGATATCTCATATTTCCTCCATTCAACCATAAAGTTCAATCATTACCCTTTTTGTAAAATATCTTACAAGCCTTTTTATCATTATGGTTGAATATTTAACATACAAAGGCAACAATGAATTAACATCATTTTCTAGGTTCACATAATCTTTATTGATTCATTTCACTATATCAAGTATATCATGTATCGGCAATATTTTAACATAAAATAGATTTAAATTGTCGCATTTTTTGCCGATAAAGGAAGCTTTATTCATTAGATTTCATCAAAAAAAGCCGCTTGATCATTTAAGCGACTATATCTTATTTTGATAATTGATCTGCTACTTCATCAATGATATTCATTGCGTTTAAAGTTCGAGGATATCCAATATAAGGCATGCATTGTTCTACAATGCTATAAAGTTTTGCCTTATCATTTCCTGCCATGATATTTCCAGCAGTATGACCTCGAAGCTGATTTTTACATCCACCTTGAGCAAGAATAAAACAGAATGTGATCATTTCTCGTTCTTGATCATTTAAACCATTGCGAGTATAGTAATCTCCAAAACAATTATCCGCCAACCATTTATTGACATTGCTTCTTAATTCCGATGCATCTGTCTGTTGTTTTCTCATACCTGGGCCAAATAAGGAAACTTGTTTTTCCAACCCGTCATGAAATCTGGCTTCTTCTGTCACAATTTTTTTGTAGGCAATGGCAATGTAATCCCAAATTCTTCCATCACTTTATTTGTCGCAACTAGAAAATCATGAACACGTCCAATACCTAGGTAAGCTGTTGACTGATAAACAGTTTCTTTGATCACAACAGGATCTACCCCACTCTTTAAAGCAGCATGCAGCATGTTTTTGTATTCACCTAAAGCTTGTGTTCCTAGTAAAACAGATAGAATTGACAACATCTGTTCTTTATTTGTTAACTTGTTTTCTTTGATCACTTCTTCCTGTGAAAAATTGACAACGATATCCACCCATTCTGGATCAGTTTTTGTCAAAAAATCATCAAGTCCTTCAAATAAAGTTTTAACTCTATTTTTTGTCTCTTCCTTTATTCTGATAAATTCAATGATGAGATCCATTCCGCTACTTCAAAAGCAGCATCTGTTACATCATTTCGTGATACTGTATGTGCCTGAGCCGATACAGTTGCATCTGGTTCTAATTCTGCAATTGTTTCTACTGTACCGGATAACTGACTTCCTCCATGTGTTGTAAATGGAATGATCGTCTTTCCGGCAAAATCATACTGTTCAAAGAAGGTATACATGATAGATGGCATATCGTACCACCAGATTGGATATCCAAAAAAAATCACATCATAATCATCTAAATTATCAATACTTGTTTGAATTGCTGGTCGTACACCATCTTCTACCTCGTTTTGAGTTTGTTCAGCCAATGCTTCAAAGCTGTCAGTTGGATAAAAGCCATCTTCTGGTTTGATTTCAAACAATGTACCACCTGTTTCATTTTGGATCAAACGAGCAATATAATTTGTATTCCCTAAAGATCCATCCTCATAAGCAGCACGACTTGCAGAAGAAACAGTATCCACACCATCATCCAAAGGATATGAAAAATAGGCAATTAAGATATTATCTGCTGAAACATTACTTGTCTGTGTTTCGCCGGTAGTGTTTGAACTTGTATCTTCTTGTGAAGAATTATCAGCACAAGCTGAAAGTGAAAACATAATAGTAAAAGCTAAAAATATACTTAAGATTTTCTTCATGAACTTCTCCTTTACTTTTTCAATGATTGCCCTATTTTAAAGGCATCTCCTACACAATTACCAAGTGCATAGTATTTAAGATTTGCTGTATCGTAAGTAATTGGAGAGAAAGCCTCCATATCTATACCATCTTTTTCTTTTACTATTTTTTCATCAGCACAAACATTCACGATTTTTCCTAAGATCAATCCATTTAAAACTTCAACCAGTTCACACTCTAAAGCTAGTGGTAATTCATCAATCACAGGGGCATTTACAAATTCACTCTTAGTCGTATGAAAACCAGCTATTTCCATTTTATTTGGTTCATTTCGCTTTGACACCAATCCAACATAGTCACATGCAGCCACATGCTCTATATCTGCCATACTTACAGTAAATGCTTTATTGGTCATGATATTATCCGTAGTTTGATGATCACCTAAAGAGATAATGATTTGATCCATTCCAACAATACCACCCCAGGCTGCATTCATCGCATTCACTTCTCCATGTTCATCATAACTTGTGATGGTCATAATAGGCTGAGGAAACAAATAAGGTTTTGCTCCTAAGTTTTTTTCATATAGAATCCTCCTATTTCACAGATCAGACAATCAATGAGAATATTTAGATTTCTCACTTTTATATCGACCTAGTTAATCAAATTATAGAAATAGATCAATTTAGTGTACAATACCAATTTTGCAAACTAGTATAACTAAAATGCATACTAAAAAAGTCGAGATATACTCGACTTATTTCAATTCTTCATAAAATGAGCTTAAGATTTTAGCGGATTGAATCAATTCTTCCTTTTCTTCCGGCAACAAACGAATTTCTACTGTTTCTTTAGCTCCACTACTATTTAAGATCGTAGGAACAGATAGATAGACTTGATCAATACCATATAAGCCTTCCACTAAAACGCTGACTGGTAAGATACGGTTTTCATTAAACAAGATTGATTTAACAATAGCTGTTGTTGAAGCGGCAATACCATAACAAGTATTCCCTTTTCTACTAAAGATTTCCCAACCAGCTGCTTTAGTTTGTTCTAATAATGTTTCTTTCGTTTCATTCTTTGTACGATCTGCATTATCGCTCATAACATCTGTTAAACTTTTTCCGCCAATTGTCGAAGAAGACCAGGCAACCATTTCACTATCACCATGCTCTCCTAAAATAAATGTGTGAACACTTTTTGAATCTAGATCATACATCGATGCCAGGCTGCAGCATAATCTTGCGGTATCCAAAGCCGTTCCACTTCCTATAACCTGTTTTGCAGGAAGACCCGAAAACTTCCATACAAGATATGTCATGATATCAACTGGGTTTGAAACAACAATAAAGATTCCTGAAAAACCACTATCCATAACAGAAGAAACAATGCTCTTCATGATCTGAATACTTGGTTTTAACATTTCCAAACGATTGTTTGAATCTTTTGGCATTGGTGCACTTGCGGTAATGATTACGATATCTGCATCTTTACATTCTTCATAATCCCCTGCATGAATCGTAATGTTTCGATTCATAAAATGAATCGCATGTTGCATATCCAATGCTTCTCCATATGCTTTTTCTTTATTTACATCAATCAAAACAATTTCTTCGCATAAGCCTTGATTGATAATGCTGTATGCCGTTGTAGAACCAACATTTCCAGCTCCTACAATGACAACTTTTGAATTTTTAAATTTCATGTTCTCCTCTTTCTAAGAATGTCATTCATCCTGAACACTTATCTTATTCTATCATCCTTCATACTATATAGCCAGCTAAGCGCCTGATTAGCGATCTATCGGTGTATAGTTAATTTCAGCTTCTTCATCCGTTGTTTCTAGTTTCATAATAACTGGACGCAAACCATCATTACAGCTGCAAATCGCAACACCTGGTTTCTTGATCCAGTCCCCATAATAGAACAACTCTTTTTCAGCACCATGCGCTAACGCAAACACATATTGATAAATCGCCTTCCACGCCTCATCACAAAAACCCTCTGGTTTAGCATAATCTGCATAGAAAACCTGCCCCTTTTGCATCATTGGACAAGCTGTTAAGCCAGGCACTCCATATTCTTCAGCCAATTCTTTATCTAATGTTGTCTTTAAAATCGTTATCTTAACTCTTTTCATACTCTCCCTCCATAATTCAATTATAAATTGTAATAAAACATATTTAAAAAATCGAGATATATATCCCGATTTCTTCAAATTATTCATTTTTCTTTAGACGCTTCTTTTTTTCCTCTCTCTTGTAACAATCAACATTGTTAATAACCAACATGACAAGATCAAACACGCTAACATTAGGTTTTGATTTGTCATCGTTGAAGTCTTTGTCCCTTCACTACTTTCTGTACTTGAAGTAGGTGTAGTTGTATCCTCTTCATTTGATTCAGTCTCTTCTGTTGGAGGTGTTGTTTCTTCACCAGGCCTTGATAAGACAGGTGTATCTACTTGATTCACGATAGAACTTCCATCATTGATCGTTGTATAACCTTCATTAGTATCAAAATCACCTGTTGGATAAGTCCCGTCTTCATTTGGTTTTAAATTTAGTTGATATTGCATCGTTAGTTCTTCATACGGATTTCCACTAATTGTCCATGTAATTACTGTATTGCCACTTTGATCTGTCGAAATCTCATACGAAGTTCCTTCACTTACGACAATACTATCTTCATCCAAAGTAAAAGAGGAACCAATCGTATCTGTAACTGTATAAGTGGTATATGCATAATCAATTGCATTATTGATTGCTGTACCGAAACCTTCTAAATCAGTAGATGAATACACTTGATCTGAGATTTTTTTCCATATTTGCTTGTGAGCTTGATAAATCATCTTCTGATACTTGTTGAAGCACGCTTATTATTTGAACGCCTTCATCTTGAATTGCCTGGGCTTCACTTACTCCATAATATGATTTAGGAACTTCTTCTGGATAATAAGGCTGACCATCTGAAATAAATATTACTGTAGTATTACGCCCTGTATTGGATTGCACTAATTCAAGCGCACCAGATAAACCAGTCGCATAATTTGTATTTGATTCATAGTTCACTATATCATTCCAAATATAACTTTTTGCTTCTTTCGCTTCTCCTTTTTAAAAGAATCGAGAAACGGCCCCTTCAGATTCCCCAAAAGTTGAAAATGCAATCCTTGTATCCAAATTATCAGAGTTTAAAAGTTCTTCAGCTACGTCCATCATTTTAGACTGCATGTTATAAAAATTGCTACTCATAGCTTCATCATCGCCAAATCCAGACATAGAATTTGAACAGTCGGCAACAAAGATAAAATCCATCTGCTGATTTGCTGAATAATATGTTTTTAATAACACGTCAGCTGTCGTTGCTTCTTCATCGTTCCATTTTGCTTCTTTTGTGATTTGAGTATCTCCTACATCTTCTGTCGAATTGGATTCTCCAATTTTATAAGATGTCCATTCTTCTGGAGAAACAGTTTCAATTGGAACCGAAGTATCTAATAGGCTAAATCCACCTGTTAAAATGCTCTCAACCCGATCATGTATTGAATCCTGATTTACAAAAGAATCACTATAACCTAGCCGAGTCTGATCTGAGATTGAGATTGTTTCTAATGAATCACAACCAGTAAATGCATGTGCTCCAACATAATCACATGTCTCTTCAATTACTACCTCTTTTAAATTATTGAAATTATAGAAAGCATAATTTCCAATATAACTGACATTCCGTAAAGTGATTTTCTCTACATTGTTTCCTAATGTTGTATCGTAAACCTTGAATGTTCCCTCTTCAATCCGGTCAACATTTTCAATGATTAAATTTGTTAATCCATTCACGCCTGCAAAAACGCCATCACCCAACGATTCGATTCCATCTAAATGCAGTGTTTCAATTGTAGAACTTTGGAAAGCTGCATCTTCAATGCTTGATATATTTCTAAGTGTCAAATTAGTGATTTTAGCCATATAAAATGCACTTTCTTCAATTATACAATTTTCTAAAGTCAGTTCTTCAATTGGCGCTCCAGCTGACATAAATGCATTATTATCAATAGATGAACAATTTTCAATTGTTGCTGATTTAAGTCCACTTGTATATGAAAAAGCTTGTTTACCAATTGTATCACATTTACCAATTTCCACCGTTTCTAAATTCTTTAAAAAAGAAAACGCATTAGTTCCAATACTTCCACAAGAACCAATAGACAAAGATTTTAATGGTCCTCCCGAAGACAAATTTGCACTTTTAACAAATGCATATGCCGCAATATCGCCGCAAGTTCCTATTGATATATCGGTTACACTATTCGCAAAAGACTCTGTACCAATATCCCCACATTCATTAATTGTTACTGAAGTCAATCCTGTGCAATCATTAAACGCTCTTTTGCCAATATCACCGCATTGATTAATCGAAAGAGTCGTTAATGTTTCTGTACCATATAAAAACTTTTCTGGAATATTTCCACAAGATCCAGTAATTACAAACAAACTTAAACTAGAAGCAGTTCCAAACACATCGTCATCCGCAAAATCGCCACAAGTCCCAATCTTTATACTTTGTAAACTGGAACATTGACCAAAAGCTCTATCCCTAATATTTCCACATGTTTCAATCGTTACAGTTTCAAGTTTACTCGCAAAATTAAAGGCGTGATCTTTAATATCTCCACATGTTTTAATTTCTACTTCTTTTAAATTCGTGAATTGATAAAATGCATACGAACCAATGACCGTATTGGCATCCCCGTTCACAATGATCTTTTCTGTACTAGTTTTATAATCGTTATATGGTCTTTGGTTTCCTGTACTACTTGTATAATCTCCTGTACTTGCTGTTATCGTTAATGTATTTGTTGTTTCATCATATGTGAACCCTTCACCTTGAACTAATTCCTGAGATGCTACTTGAGATTCATTGTTTTCGATAACAGTAACTTCTACATCATCTGTTGTTTCATTTGAAGTTTCATCAAGAAGTTCAGTTGTTTCCAATTCCTCATTTGTCTTATCTTCTGAATCATCTTCACTTATTTCCTTATCAATATCTGCAATACTATCTTCATCTGATTCGGTGATTATTATTTCAGGTTCCTGTATTGTTTGTGCAGAAACTATATTTCCACCTGAAGAAAAAGCCAAGCCGAATGCCAATACCAATGATAAACTTCTCTTTAATATCTCCCGTTTCATGAAATGGACTCCTTTCTTTATTTCATCCTACTGAGTCCTCCTTAAATGAAACTTAAAAAATCTGATACTAGCATAACGCTATATTAATAGAAAAAGCCGCATTTACTGCGGCCATATTTTACTGTATAATTTCAAACATTAAATATAGTTATTTTCGTTTAAATAAAGAAATGGAATTTAATACAATAGAAATAAAGGTACATACCCATAAGATTTTCGACATTGTAGGCACAATATCCATTAATGCTGAGAAATCTTCCTGAGCCACAAAATTTGCGGCATTCTGATAAAAAGCACATACCGTTAAAGCCGTGAAAGCTAAACTAATATATCCTAACCAGCCATGTTGATTTCTTATTACAATATTTAATACCATAAAAACAATAGCAACTAATCCTAATATGATCCACATAAAAATATCACCCATAAAACATGATACATGATAAAAAGAAAAAAGGCCATTAAATGACCTGTCAATCTCTGATAGATAAAATGTTATGAGGCTCAATGCCTACATATACTTTTTGCCCTTCTTCAAACAAGGCAAAACTTCTGAACAATACCTCGGAAGTAAAGGAAACATCTCCACAACGTAATGTATAACGCAATACATTTCCTCGTGAAATAAAACTTTCTACTAGAGCTTCAAAAGTATACATTCCATTATCCATAATTGGTTCTCCTTGAATTTGAACCGTTTCTGGACGGATTGCATAGAAACCATCATCAAACTTTTCCAAAGGTAACAAAATATTTAATTTTGACTTATCTAAAATATTGTAATGGCCAATAAATTCAGCCGCAAATTTAGAAACTGGATGTGTATACAAATCAACTGGTTTTCCACTTTGTTCAATAATGCCTTGATTCATCAGATGAATTCGATCGGACATGATCATCGCCTCATCTTGATCGTGAGTTACAAAGATCGTTGTGATTTTTAACTTCTTTTGAACATTCTTGATCTTTTCCTGAAGTTCACGTCTTAACTTCGCATCAATCGCACTTAGTGGTTCATCTAGCAAAAGTACTTTGGGTTCCATTACTATAGCACGGGCAATGGCAACACGCTGCTGCTGACCACCAGATAACTGTGAAGGATAACTTTTTTCCTTACCTACAAGATCAACCATTTCAATAGCTTTTTTAACTTTTTCTGAAATTGTTAATTTATCCATTTTTGCTATCTTAAGACCAAAGGCAATATTCTCTTCTACATTCATATTCTGAAATAAAGAATACTGCTGGAAAACCATGCCAATACCACGTTTTTGTACTGGTAAGTTGGTAATATCTTCACCATCTAAGATGATCTTTCCTGAACTAATTTGTTCAAGTCCAGCTAATGAACGTAAAAGCGTTGATTTTCCACAACCACTTGGTCCTAATAAAGTAACCAATTCACCTTTTTCTACATCAAGATCAATATTCTTTAAAACTTGATTTACTCCATCATAGCTTTTACAAATTCCTCTAAATTCAATATATGCCATTATGACTTCCTCCCTTTTGTCGCCTGTTTATTCTGAATTGCCAGTGTTAAAGTTGAAATAATCAAAGTCGTAATAAACAAGATTACGATGATTGCACTGGATGTCTGTCCAGATTTAGACATTGTTTGATACAAGTAAATTCCAGCTGTTCTGAATGAACTTCCGGCAATCATATTTACAACGACAAAATCTGCAAACAGCATCGTAAAAGCTAACATCATCGTTGATATGATACCTCTTTTCATCTGAGGAATAACAATTGTAAAAAATGCATGTAGTTTCGAGCAGCCCAGTACTTGAGCCGCTTCAATCACACATCGAACATTTAAAGCTCCGATAGTATTTTTTAGCCCTCTAAATATATAAGGCAAAATGATAATGCAATATGCTCCTACTAAAAGAAATACACGATTTGATAAAAACCCGGGTTTTCCTGAATAAAGAGAGATTACGCCCGCAGCTAAAATTACACCTTGAATTGCATATGGAATATTGCATAATATTTCAATATACTTTTCTAATTTTGGAATATATAGTGTTATGACATACAGCACTAATAGAATAGAAATAGTACAAATTACAACAGGAACAAACGATATTACGATTGATCTCAACAATGAATTAATGAAAGCTCCATCAGAAAAGATTCCTGCATAAAAGCTGAGCGTAAATCCTGTTGGAAGAATATCCATCCACTCGGTAAATACAGAATAGAAAAAAGTTAATGCCAAAGGAAGAATCAAAAATGCAGCAATCAAGAATAATATGATCCCGTCCCAAATATGTGTTTTTACTTTCATGCCATGCCTCCTCCAGCTCGTTTCTGTAATTTATTTGTAATCAAAATTGAAAGTACCATCAATGCCATCATAACTAAAGATAAGGCACATCCAAATTCTTGATTCTGTACTACTTCACCAACATATTGTTGTGAAATTCGAATTGGTAACAAAGCAATATTATTGCTTAAAAGAGCATAAGCTGTACCATATGCCGCTAAGGAATTGGCAAATAAAACAGAGAATGTACCTAAGATACTAGGCAATAATGATGGAATAGCAACTTTAAACCAATAATGGAAACTATTCCCTCCTAAAAGACCAACTGCCTCTCTCCATTCTTTTTTTAATCCGCCAAAAATTGGTAACATTAATAAGGTTGCCAACGGGATTTGGAAATAAATATATGTCAACAACAACCCGTTGATCGTATACAAATCAAAATCTGCCAAAAAACTGATTCCATAGTTTTTCCCAATCAAGGTCAAGATACCTACATTTCCTAACAAGATCATAAATGCAAATGCCAAAGGTACCCCAGCAAAATTACTTGTAATATTTAATACACTGGTAAAAATATTACGAACTTTAGCACTAGCTGCATTAGCAGCTTTAGCGCCTAAAAACGCAATAATAATACCTGCTAAAGCAGAAAAAATGGAAATCCATAAAGAGTTAAAAATAGATTGCTGATATAGTCTTGTCGTAAAGATCTTTACAAAATGTTCTAAAGTAAAACCATTTCCTCCTGTTTTTGAAAAACTCTCGATTACAATATTGGCAAGTGGTAATATTTCGAATAAAAACGCAATTAAAAAGAAAGGAAGTAAACCTATCAAATACATTTTATTTCCCTTTAAAGACTTATTCATTAAAAGCGACCTCCAATCCTTTCATCCGTTTTGTTGGTTTTAATCCTAACAATTTGCACAATAATGGTGCCATCTGTAAAGTCGTTAATTCTTTTTCATGATATCCGCAGACGACATCATTACTGATAATATAAAGTGCAGTTCTTCTTTGTTCATCACTGTTTCCGCCATGATATCCATTCTGGCTCATACCATGGTCTGCACCTACTACTACGTTATATCCAGCTTCGATCCATTTTGGGATATAGGTTGAAAGCTGTTTATCATTATCCATTACTGTCTTGGCATATTCTTTAGAACCCGAACCAAATCTATGTCCTGCATCGTCAATGCTCATTGGATGGATGAATACAAAATCATAGTTTTCTTTTTCCATAAAGCTGGAAGAAAGTGAATAAAGATGATTATCCGGGAAAACATCTTCATAGTAAAAAAAGCCTTGGTCTATGCAGGAACTTGAATCGTTGTGATATACATCTTTCGCTTTATCAAAAGGAGCCGATATATACAATTCACTGATCCAATAATATGCTAAAGTAAGACTTTTTTTATGGGCTTCATGAAGCATTTTGAACAAATGCTGTTGGTTCGATAAACGACAAATACCATTGTTCACGATACCGTGTTCATATGCTTCCAAGCCGGTAAAGATTGTTTCATACATAGGGCGGGAAGCACTAGGAAGTTCTCCCAGCACTTCATATTTTGCCGCTCTTTGTTTTTCACATAGATGTTCTAAATATCCTAAATGTTCTTTTGCGTATTCACTTTGTAACCCATCCAATAAAACAAACACTGTTTTATTGTGCATAAGCTACTACTTCTTCCTGCCAAGATGTTGCAAGATCAGCTACAGCAGCATCCCAAGCTTCTTGATCTTCAATAAAACGGGCATTTGTATACTGTTCATCTGGTAATAACTGTGCCTGTACTTCTTCTGGTAAAACAACATCATCACGAATTGGTCGAGCGAATCCTTTGGCAAGATTGATCTGTCCTTCATCAGACAAAATATATTCTCTTGCCGCAGCAGCTGCATATGGACGTTTTGTATAAGCGTTGATAATCGTGCAATATCCACTCTGGATTGCTCCATCCGTTGGTACGGATACTTCAAAGTTTGCATCTGGGTTGTTTGCTTGAATCTGAGAACGATACCCCAAAGAGTTATAATCCCATAACACTGCTACTTCAATTTCACCTTTTTCAAGACGAGCCACACTTGTATCACCCATATCTAAGCGACCTTCTTCTGCCAATGTTTTAAAGAAATCTAGCCCTGGCTGGATATCGCTTTCGCTTCCGCCAAATGCGATTGCAGCACTTAATAGGGCACTTTGAGCCTGTGTTGCTACTGAAACATCACCGATCGTCACTGTATAGTCACCATCAAGAATATCCTGCCAACTTGTAGGTGCTGTATCTACAAGATCTGTATTTGTAATAAAGGTAATCGTTCCGTAGTAACCAATGATCCAATCGCCATCATCATCCTTAGCCCAATCTGGAATTGAATCCCAATAAGATGTTTTATATGGAAGTGTAACACCTTGTTCTTCCGCTACTGGTCCAAATGACTGACCAACATCTCCAATATCTTTTGTTGCGTCGGTTGCTTCATTCGCAAATAATGCTAATTCCTCAGCACTCGACATATCTGTATCCGTATGTGTAATACCATAAGTTTCTTCGATTTCTGTCCAAGTTTCTCCCCAGTTTGCCCATGTATCTGGCATACCAACTGAGTTTACTTCTCCATCTTCTGAAGCTTTTTGAGCTATTTCTTCAAATGTCATAGAATTAAGATCGACTGTATTTGCCGTGCTTTCTTCTGCACATCCTGTAAGACATCCACATGCTACCAAAGCACAAAGACCAGCCTTCAATAGTTTACTTTTCATCCTTGATTTCTCCTCCTAAGTACACTTAAAAATATAGAGCCTGCATGTTAAAAAACCATTACTCAAAAGTTAAATCAACGTTAATTGTCAAAACAAAAATCAAATAAAATTTACATATTCATTCAAATGAAAAATCAAGTTTAAAAGATTGAAAAATTCTATATCTTTTTATAAGTATGCTATAATAGCGTCATGCCAAATTTTAAACAAAAACTATTGATTTATTTCACCGCCTTATCCGCTGGTGCTCTATTGATATCCAATCTTTGCGCAGTTAAACTGTGGAATTTTTTTGATATCGCTGTTGATGGTGGCGTCATCTTATTTCCATTCACTTACATATTAGGTGACTTAACAATCGAATTTTATGGTCAAAAAATTTCTAAAAACATCATTTTTTCAAGTTTTCTGATCAATATCATAGCTATCCTTATATTTTATATTGTCATTGCTCTACCACCCTATCCAGGTTGGAGCCTGCAGAACTCTTTTCAAAACGTATTAGGGTTCACGCCAAGGATCATTCTTGGCTCTTTGATAGCCTTTGTCTTATCCAATCTGCTTAATAATTATATTTTTACTCAACTTAAACAAAGAAAAGGCATCTTTGAAAGGGTATTTATAGCCCGTGCTTTAGGTTCCAGCGCCTTTGCCCATTTAATTGACTCTTTTATTTTTGAGACCATTGCCTTTTTAGGTGTATTATCATTCAATGAATTCTTGATACAAGCTGGATTTGCATATATATTAGGATTAGTATTAGAAATCGTTTTATCACCAATTGAAATGATCATTCAAAAACACTTGGAAGGAAAGATAACACATGAATCATAACTATCAAAACAACAATACATTTAGTTTCGAAATCACAAAACGCATTCCTGGACAACTCGGAAGAGCCGGCATCATTCATACACCACATGGTGATATCAAGACACCTGCTTTTATGTGTGTAGGAACCTATGGAGAAGTTCGTTTCATGTCCATGGAAGATCTTCATGCCATCAATGCTCAAGCCATGTTATCTAATGGATATCATTTAAGAAATATATCTCCTGAAATCGCTCAAAAAGGAGGTTTAGCAGCCTGGTCGGGATGGAATGGACCCACACTAACCGATTCTGGTGGATTTCAAGTTATGTCTCTGGGATCAGGGATGGGCAAGGTTGTCAGCATGGACCGTGAAAAAGAAGTCACTAATACCGATCCAAAAGAAAGACTCGCTCATGTCAGTGAAGATGGTGTTGAATTCTTTGATCCCTTCACCAATCAAAAAGATTTCATCGGTCCAGAAGAATCCATGCAGATCCAGTGTCGTATTGGAGCCGATATCCATATGGCCTATGATGAATTAACTTCTTTAGCAGATAGTTATGAATACAATGTTAAGGCCTTGGCAAGAACGGAAAGATGGGCCCTTCGTAGTCTTGAAGAACATAAAAAACACCATATGGATCTAGGCTATTATCAAGCGCTTTATGGCGTTATCCAAGGTGGACGCTGGGAAGATCTAAGACGTTCTACCTGTAAAAAATTCGCTAAGATGGATTTTGATGGATACGGATTAGGAGGAGCCTTCTTAAAGGAAAGTCTAGGAGAAATCTTAAAATGGTGTAATGAAGAATTACCTGAACATAAACCAAGACATTTGCTAGGGTTATCTAGACCGGATGATATCTTGATTGGTGCCCAACATGGAGCTGATACATTTGACTGCGTTGCCCCTTCCAGGGAAGCAAGACATGGAAGAATTTATACTCGCCATGGTAACATTAGTATCAAAAAATTCACTGACAGCGAGGAGCCATTAGATATTGGATGTGATTGTCCAACCTGTCAGGCTGGATGGACAAAGAAAAGACTTCGCGAACTTTTAAAATCCGAAAATAAAGAAGACAAATATCTATATTTTAATCTGGCAACTGCACACAACCTTCGATTTATTATTCGTTTAACTGAAGAGATTCATCAAGCTATCTTAGAAGAACGTTTTGAAGAATATAAGAATAAATTCTTAAAAGATTTTTATGGCAATTAAAAAAGTTCAGAGGCATCCTAAGATGTTTCTGAACTCCTTTTTTATTAAGAAAATAAAGCTATTAGTTTAATGAATCTAAGATATCTTTCATCTTTTTGGCCAGACCTTTAATTTTGTCTAGTGAAAGAGAACATACCGCAACACGAATTCCTTTGTTTACTTTTACCGTATAAATATGATTTGCCATCAAAGCTTCATGGTATTTATCACGAGTTTCATTATCCATTGACAATGTGACAAAGAATCCTTCTTTATATGGATAGTGTTTTAAACCAACTTCATTGGCTTCTTTGACAAAGATATCACTTCTTTCTTTTAATAGATTTACATAATAATTTCTTTCCTTATTATATTCATCCAAATGATTTTCTAATACATCAACAAACATAGCCATAGCCCCATTGTTAATATTTGACCAGGTTGCTCTAGCTTCCTTTTCAAATACGATCTTGATTTCCTGCACGATTTCTTCTTGTTGTGCCATGATGATGGCCGCTCCACAGCGTAGACCATAACTTGTCATAGACTTAGACAAACTAAACGCAACGATGACAGCTATATTATCGCTAATTCCATCAAATACAGAATAATACTCTTTCGCCTTTGCCTGTCCATACGCAAAATCGATATACGCAATATCATTTAACAACACAACTTTATGCGTTTTTGAACACTCATTTAAGAAATCAACAACTTCTTTCCATTCTTCCTTTGTCAAAGAATAACCAGTTGGATTATGGCAAGGATCATTGATGATCATGACAAGTTTATCCTGTACTTCCATGACCTTCTTACAAGTTTCTTTAAAAGACATTAAGTTAAAATGATCTCCTTCAAATAAAGAGTAGTTTTCTACCTTTAAATTATGCATTTGTGCCATCAAAGCATAAGAACCCCAGGCAATTTCAGGCAAGATAATTGTTTGTCCTTCTTCTAAACACTCATTGACAACCATGCCAACTGCACCTGTTCCTCCCGGAGTCGCAATAACTTCATGATATAGTTTTGAATTTCCATCCAAGACCCAGTCATAAACAGCTTTTTGAAAATCGGGATTTCCCGTAAAGCTTGTCGCATATTTGGCAAGCACTCGATTATCCTGCTTTTTTAAAGATTCAAAAACAGTATCTAAGGCAACTAGCTTTCCATCCTCACTATAAAGAGAACCTATTGTCGCATCGACAACATTTTCTGCACCCACTTCTTCTTTAGCTTTTTTAGCCTTGTCTACGATCACAAATACAGTATCTACGATTGGTGTCTTATTTACACTTTCCTTTGTAAAACTCATCTTAATCATCCTTTCCTTTTAATGAATATGTTCCTAAATATTTTACACTCTGTGTCACCTTTTTAATATCTTTTAAACATTCTCGTGTGTTTTTCATCTCAAGATTTCCATCCATTTCAATAAAAAAGAAATATTCAAATGGTCGATTTTTGATAGGTCTTGACTGAATGCTTTGCATATTTAAACCATGCTGGGCAATCGTTTCAATGATACGAGCTAAAGCCCCACTTTGATGCTTGACAATCAAACATACGCTAAAACGATTCCCTTGTGTCTGTGGTTCTAATCCAATCACAATAAAACGCGTCGTATTCGAAACATTTTCTTCGATATTTTCTGCCAGGATCTTTAATCCATAAAGATCTGCATTTTCCTTGGCTCCGATTGCAGCCTTGCTCACATCATTTTGACTTGCTACATATTGAGCCGCCATAGCTGTATTAGGATAAGCTACGGTCTGAACATTCAACCCTTTTAAAAATACCTTGGATTGCGCTAAAGCCTGATCTTTAGAATAAACCCATTCCACATCTTTTAGTGTAGCATTTTCGATTCCTAACAAACATTGTTCTACTCTTTGATCGACCACCTGCTGTATATAAACCGGATATTCCAATAAAGCATCTAAAACTTCCCCAACAAGACCAGAATTGGTGTTTTCAAAAGGGATAATCCCATATTGAGCATCTTTATTTACGACCGCCTTAAAAACATCTTCAAAATTTGTATAATTCAATTTTTTCTCGGCCGGAAACATACGACTGGCAACAATTTGAGAAAACGCCCCTTTCACCCCGGCATACGCAACAACATCGCTTGACAATAAAGTTTGTTGAAAATCACGGGAATTGCTCATGACTTTTTTCATAAAGTCAATGTATGAATCGACATATTCTTTATTTTGAATATACTTCTGATTCTTTTCTATGATCGCATCTTCCCTGCCTGCATCCAAGATAGGAAGAGCATTTGCTTTTTTATACTCCAATACTTCTTTGACTGCATCTAAGCGTTTTTCATAGAGTCTGGCAATTTCTTTATCGACGCTATCAATTTCTAATCTAGCTTTTTCAATTTGATTCATTTTGTCATCTCCATGCGTATATAATACCATAAGAAACAGGTTTTCATCCGGTTTTCTGAAAATTTTTTCTTTTCGTGCTATTATAGTTCTATATCTAAAGGAGATCATCTATTATGCAATTAAATGTGAATTTAAAAGACTGCGCATATCCAATCACGATTCAACGAAATGCGCTTAACAATATTCAAGAAACGATCCAAACCAATCGTAAGGTCATGATCATCACAGACAGCGGTGTTCCTCAAAAATGGATCGATATCGTATCCAGTCAATGTTTAGATTCTTTTATCGTAACGATTCCAAATGGTGAACAATCAAAATGTTTTAAACAATATGAAGAATTATTGCTGGAAGCTATTGAACATGAAATGACTCGAAAAGATGCCATCATTGCCTTAGGTGGTGGAGTTGTTGGTGATTTAGCTGGATTTGTAGCCGCTACATATATGCGCGGTATTGATTTCTATAATATTCCTACAACATTACTCAGTCAGGTGGATTCAAGCGTAGGTGGCAAAGTTGCCATTGATGCTGGAAGCTATAAAAATATCGTTGGCGCTTTCTGGCAGCCCAAAGCTGTCATCATCGACCCTAATGTGCTTTCAACCTTACCACAAAGACATATAAATAATGGACTAGTTGAAGCTTTAAAAACCGGATTGATCCAGGACAAAGAACTGGTTGAACTATTCAAGCAAGATGATTTAGATATCGATCAAATCATCTATCGTTCAATCAATGTAAAAAGAAAAGTAGTCGAACAAGATGAAAGAGAATCCAACCTTAGAAAGATATTAAATTTCGGGCATACGATTGGGCATGCCATCGAAGGAGCCTACGGATTGGATACTTATCTACATGGAGAATGTGTTGCGATGGGAATGTTATTCTTTATCGACAATAAAGAACTAAAAGAAGATGTATTAAAAATCTATGAAAAACTACATCTTCCTAAAGTACCCGATTATGATGTTGATACATTGATGAACTTTATTCAACATGATAAAAAAAGCAGCTCTTCATCCATAACGATCGTACTTGTCAAACAGGCAGGTACCTATGAATTACAAGAAGTATCGTACGATACTATCAAAACATACTTAGAAAGAGGACCTTATGAAAAATAACTTTGGAACAAATATATCCATGACGATCTTTGGGGAAAGTCATGGTCCCTGCATAGGAATCACCTTGGATGGACTTCCCGCTGGATTTAAGATCAATCTTGAGAGAATAAAAGAAGACATGGAAAAGCGAAAAGCAAAAGGAAGCATATCCACACAACGCCATGAAGACGATGAAGTTGAAATTGTCTCAGGATTTTTTAATGAATATACGACCGGAACCGCTTTAACGATCTTGATCCAGAATAAAAATACCCAGTCAAAAGACTATTCCGACATTCAATATCGCCTGCGACCTGGACACGCAGATTTTAGTGCATATGAAAAATACCATGGCTTTCAAGATTATCGCGGAGGTGGACATTTCTCAGGAAGATTAACAGCTCCTATTGTAGCTGCCGGTAGTATTTGTCGACAAATCTTAGAAACCAAAAACATTTTAATTGGCTCACACATTGAGCAACTTTATGCTTTGCATGATGCTCCTTTTTCAAATAACATTGATGAATTAAAAAAACAAATCCAAACCTTAAACAAAAAAGAATTTGCAACCTTAGATGAACAAGTAGCTCAAAACATGGAACAAGCCATCCTGGAAGCTAAAAATGAGCAAGATTCCATTGGTGGGATCCTTGAAAGTGCCATCATCAATCTTCCCGCTGGAATGGGTGAGCCTTTCTTTGATTCCATCGAAAGCATCCTGGCCCATCTATTATTCAGCATTCCAGCAGTAAAAGGCGTTTCTTTTGGAGCTGGTTTTCAAATGGCGGCTAAAAAAGGCAGCGAAGCCAATGATGCCTTTATCATGAATGATACCATTCAAACAAAGACCAACAATAATGGCGGAATCAATGGTGGTATCTCGAATGGAATGCCTATCATCATTCACACATGTATCAAACCGACTCCTTCCATATATAAAACTCAGGAGACGGTGGATTACAAGACTAAAGAAAGTCAAACATTAAATATAAAAGGAAGACACGACCCATGTATTCTTCATAGAGCTCGTATTGTCGTTGATTCTATGATTGCCTTTGGCATTTTAGATCTATTGATGTCAAACAATGCCAATAATATCTTAGAAAAGGAGATCCAACATGAAAGTCAAGATCACACCATCTAAAGTAAGTGGAACCATAGCCATTCCCGCCAGCAAATCCATCAGTCATCGTGCGATTATCTGTGCATCTTTAGCACAGGGAAAATCAACAATTACAAATTTAACATTTTCCAAAGATATTGAAGCTACGATCAGCTGTATGAGATCCTTTGGAGCTAAGATTGAAGTACAGAAAAACAGCTGTATCATTGAAGGCTGTAATTTATTTGATTTACAAGATGGAATTTGTTGCGACTGTAACGAATCAGGATCTACCCTGCGTTTTTTAATTCCAGCAGGAGCCTTATCCAATAAGAAAGTTACATATCTAGGAAAAGGCAGATTATTAGAAAGGCCTATGGGAATCTATCAAAAAATATTTGATGAGCAAAAGCTGTTATTTGAACAATCACAAGATGCAATCCAGATTCAAGGGAAACTGCAACCTGGTCATTATCAAATCGATGGAAACATTTCCAGCCAGTTTATCAGTGGCCTGCTCTTTGTTCTTCCTCTTTTAGATTCAGACAGTACGCTTACTATTAATGAACCTTATGAATCAAGATCTTATGTTGATCTAACGCTGGATATGTTGAAATGCTTTGGCATTGAGATCAAACAAGATAAAAATACTTACTATATCAAAGGAAACCAGAAATATATCGCTCATGATGTAAAGATCGAAGGAGATTATTCTCAAATGGCATTCTTTGGTGTTCTTGCAGGCTTGAACAACTCTTTGACCTGCTCAAACATAAACTTAAATTCTGTTCAAGGCGACAAGGCCATCCTTGATATCTTAGCCAGTGCTGGATGTACCATTGATTCTAATGAAGACTTTATTACGATTCATCCATCAAAGTTGCAACCAAAAACTATCGATCTATCCGATTGTCCAGATCTTGGACCTATCTTATGTGTACTAGCCAGCTATTGTGAGCAAACAACAACGATCATTAACGCACAAAGGCTTCGCATGAAAGAAAGCGACCGTATCGAAGCTATGGAAGTAGAACTTAAAAAATGGAATGTCGATATTCAAACTACTTTTGATACGATCACGATTCATGGAAAGAGTGGATATGCCTTAGATGATATTCCAATCATTGATTCACATAACGATCATCGTATCGTAATGGCTATGTGTGTATTTGGTTTATGTGCCAATACACCATGTATAATTGAAAATGCGCAGGCCATCACAAAATCATATCCAGATTTCTTTGAAGATATCCAACGCATTGGTGGAAAGGTAGAAATTTTATGAATATAGGTATTATCGGACTTGGTTTAATGGGTGCCAGCTTTGCGAAAAGACTCAGTCCTCAAAAAGATAAAACGATTTATGGCATTGACCAAAATGAGCAAACAATACAAACCGCTCTTGAATTAAACATTATCAAGGAAGGTAGTACTGATCCAGGCAAGCTTATCAAAAAATGCAATTTGATCATCCTTGCCTTATATCCAACCATGATCAAACCTTGGATCGTAGAAAACCAACAATATCTTGAGTCTGGAACGATACTAATGGATATCAGCGGAGTAAAAACAAACATTGTAGAACCTGTTCAGGCAATTTTAAGAGAAGATCTTGAACTCATCAGCATCCATCCAATGTGTGGTCGTGAATCTAGAGGGATTGATTTTGCCCAGGCAGATATTTTTGATAATGCCAACTATATTATCGTGCCTACCGACAAAAACACACCAAAGGCCATCGAAGCCGCTAAACAGTTAGGAAAAGATCTTCGCGTTAAAAATATTTCCATCCTATCTTGCGAAGAACATGATCGCATGATTGGCTTTTTATCCCAGCTTACCCATGTTATTGCGGTTAGCTTGATGAATACCCATGATAATTCCCATCTTGTCGAATATACAGGCGACAGCTTTCGTGACCTTACTCGCATCGCTACCATTAATGAGGATCTATGGAGCGAACTCTTCTTATTAAATAAAGATATCTTATTAGATGAAATTGATCAGTTTTTAGATGCAACCAAACATTTTAGAGATTCTTTAGAAAAAGAAGATATTGATGAAATGAAGCGTTTGTTCATCCAATCGACAAACCGAAGAAAATTATTTAACAAATAACTCTGGAGAAATCTAGAGTTATTTTATCAAATATCGCTAAAATATGGAAAGTTATGTGAAATTAGCACTCTTCTTGAAAAACTGCTAATTTGATGTATAATCTTCCTATAAAAATACTTTAGGAGGTTAAATAATTTCATGAATAAACAAAAGAAACCTTTGTATTGGTACTATTTCATCGTACTGATCATTCTTTTATTATTAGACTTTGTGTTCATACCTATGTATACCAATAGCCGCATTGAAGAAACCAGCTATTCTTCTTTCTTAAATCAAATTGAAGAGAAGAAAGTGGATGAAGTACAAATTGAAAATACCGATATCTATTACACGCTCAAAAATGATGATAATGATAAAACGTATCAAACCGGTGTCATGAATGATCCTGATCTTGTAAATCGATTACAAGATGCAAACGTTGAATTCACTCAAGTCTACACAGAAGCAACCAATCCACTTCTTTACTGGTTTGCGACATTTGCAATCTTTGCCTTCTTTATATGGCTTGGTAACCGCATGTTTAAAAGAGCTCAAAAAGCTGGCGGAAATGATTCCATGTCATTTAATCAAGGTGGATTTGGCTTAGGAAATCTAGGCAAGAGCAATGCCAAAGTTTATGTTGGCCAACAAACCGGAAAAACATTTAAAGATGTTGCCGGACAGGAAGAGGCCAAAAACAGCCTAAAAGAAATCGTAGACTTTTTAAATGATCCTAAAAAATATCAGGCAATTGGTGCTAAGATGCCAAAAGGAGCTTTATTAGTAGGTCCTCCTGGTACTGGTAAAACTTTATTAGCTAAAGCTGTAGCTGGTGAAGCCGGGGTTCCTTTCTTCTCTATTTCTGGTAGTGAATTTGTTGAAATGTTTGTCGGACGTGGTGCAGCCAAAGTTCGTGATTTATTCAAACAAGCCAGAGAAAAAGCTCCATGTATCGTATTTATTGATGAAATCGATACCATTGGTAAAAAACGTGATGGCCAAGGATTAAGCGGTAATGATGAACGTGAACAAACATTGAACCAGTTATTGGCAGAAATGGATGGATTTGACGGTTCAAAGGGTGTTGTTTTGCTTGCGGCAACAAATAGACCGGATACATTAGATCCTGCCTTAACAAGACCAGGGCGATTTGACCGCCGAATTCCTGTAGAATTACCAGATCTAAAGGGTCGTGAAGATATCCTGCGATTACATGCAGGCAATGTAAAATGTTCTCCATCTATTGATTTTAATGTCATCGCCAGAGCCAGCGCTGGTGCAAGTGGTGCTGATCTAGCCAATATTATCAACGAAGGAGCCTTACTTGCAGTACGTGATGGGCGTAAGATGGTCGTTCAAAAAGACTTGGAAGAAGCCATTGAAACCGTCATTGCCGGTGAACAGAAAAAAGGTGCCGTTATTTCTAATCACGAACGCATGATCGTTGCCTATCATGAAATCGGCCATGCCTTAGTGGCCGCAAAATGTAAAAACACAGCTCCTGTACATAAGATTACGATCATTCCTAGAACCAAAGGCGCTCTAGGATACACGATGCAAGTTGAGGAAGAACAGCACAATCTTGTATCAAAAGAAGAAGCATATCAAAGGATCATGGTGTATACAGCAGGACGTTGTGCAGAAGAATTGATCTTTAATTCAATCACAAGCGGTGCTTCCAACGATATTGAACAGGCTACAAAACTAGCTCGTGCCATGATCACGCGTTTAGGCATGAGCGACAATTTTGGTATGACAGCTCTAGAAACAGTAAACAATGCATACCTTGGTGGAGATTCATCTTTAGCTTGTTCAAGCGAAACAGCTTCAAAAATTGATGAAGAAGTCGTCAACCTGATTAAAAAAGCACACGATGAAGCTTATCAAATCTTAAATGACAATAAGATGAAATTACATGAATTGGCAAAATTCTTATATGAAAGAGAAACGATCACAGGAGAAGAATTCATGGAAATCTTAAATAAACCAGCTGAAATCCCAGCTCAATCTACACGAGCATAAAATTGTCTTATATTTTCCCATTTTCTTTTGATTTTTTATACAATATTTTCTGATAGAGTCTAGACATAAGGTGGTAGAAATTTATGATTCAAAATGTATTCTTTTTTCTAAAAAACAAAGGGGAAGTCAAGTTTCTATACGATAATTTAAGTATTAGTGATGGCTTGAAACTCATGAATGAACATGGCTTTACCGCCATGCCTGTCATCAATAAAGATGGCATTTACAAAGGAAACATCTCAGAAGGAGATTTCCTGTGGTATTTATTAAACCACTCTTCAATTACTGCAGAAGATCTTGAAACAATTAAGATCAAAGAACTAATTCGCAAAGATTACATGCCTGCCGTAAGGATTGATGTGGATTTAAAGACATTAATTGAACGATCTTTAGAACAAAATTATGTTCCTATCATTGATGACAGAGGAATCTTCATTGGCATCGTTACTCGTAAAAGCATAATCAAATACCTAATGAACCATACGATGAATGAAGCAATTCCATATGATTCAGAATGGAGTACTACTTTTGATGCAAGGCCTTCTAATTAACTCATATGCATAGAGATATAAATTCTCTATGCATTTTTTATCTTCTATTTATAATTTGAAAATATATGTATTTTATTGTTCAATCGCACAGGATAAAGTTTACTTTTTGCATAAAATATCTTAAAATTTAAGCGTATGTAGAAAACTAAGAGGAGGCTAATTATGAAAATTTCATCACTACAAACAGCTAGATATGAGTATTCTCCAAAATTGCCTGGAATGTTAAGACATGGAATTGCTGATATCTGTGTTAAAGAAGGTGAAGAAACTCAAAGTGTTGCAGATCAGGAAAAAATCAAAGCCCTTTTCCCTAACACTTATGGAAAAAAAGAAATCACTTTCGAAAAAGGAACAAACACTTCTGAAGCTAAAAAACAAGTTGTTGGTGTTATCCTTTCTGGAGGACAGGCTCCAGGAGGACATAATGTTATCTGTGGTCTATATGATGCTTTGAAAGCTACAAACAAAGAAAACGTATTATACGGATTCAAAAACGGTCCTATCGGATTGATCGAAGACGACTATATCATCTTTGATGATGAATATATCAACCAATACCGTAACACAGGTGGTTTTGATATCATTGGTTCTGGTAGAACTAAACTTGAAACAAACGAACAGTTTGCGATCGTTGCAGAAGTATGTAAAAAACATGGAATCACAGCTATCGTAATCATCGGTGGTGACGATTCAAATACAAACGCTGCTGTTCTTGCAGAATACTTTGCTGCACATGACACTGGTGTTCAAGTTATCGGATGCCCTAAAACAATCGATGGTGACTTGAAAAACGAAGACATCGAATGTTCTTTCGGTTTCGATACAGCTACAAAGACTTATAGCGAAATCATCGGTAACATCGAACGTGATGCTAACTCAGCTAAAAAATACTGGCACTTCATCAAAGTTATGGGACGTTCTGCTTCTCACGTTGCTCTAGAATGTGCTCTTGAAACACAGCCAAACATCTGCTTGATTTCTGAAGAAGTTGCTGCAAAGAAAATGTCATTATCTCAGATTGCTGACTACATCGCTGATTCTGTAGCGAACAGAGCTGCAAAAGGAATGAACTTCGGTGTTGCAATCATCCCTGAAGGTGTTGTTGAATTCGTTCCTGAATTCTCTACATTGATCCAGGAAATCAATGAATTGCTTGCTGGCAGCAAAGCAGATGCATTCAATGCTCTACCAACTTGGAAAGATAAATACGAATTCATCGAAAATGGATTAACTAAAGAATCTATGAGCGTATTCGCTATTCTTCCTGAAACAATTCAGCAGCAGTTATTCTTAGAAAGAGATCCACACGGAAACGTGCAGGTTTCTTTGATCGAATCTGAAAAATTATTCTCTGCTCTTGTTAAAGACAAATTGGAAGAAAGAAAGAAAAATGGAACTTATAATGGTAAATTCAATCCATTACACCATTTCTTAGGATACGAAGGAAGATGTGCATTCCCTTCTAACTTCGATTCTGACTACTGCTACTCACTTGGATACAACGCATTTATGTTGATCCAATACGGATACAATGGATATCTATCAAAAATCTCTAACTTGTCTAAACCAGCAAGTGAATGGGTTGCAGGTGGTATGCCAATCACTAAGATGATGAATATCGAAAGAAGACATGGTGAAGACAAACCAGTTATCAAGAAAGCTCTTGTAGAACTAGATGGAAAACCATTCAAATATTTCGAAGCTCATCGTGAAGAATGGGCAGTAGAAACTAGCTTCGTATATCCAGGTGCTATTCAGTACTATGGACCTACTGAAGTATGTGACATCACTACAAAAACTCTTGCTTTAGAACAGGAATAATCAATACTTATCATTTATTGGATCAGTTTGCATTCGCAGACTGATCCTTTTTTTCTGCCTTGACAAATTTAGTTAGTGTATGTTAACTTTTAGAAGTTAGTTTTACCTAACATTTTTAGGAGGAAATAAAGTGAAAAAAACAGTCAATATGATCATGTTATTATCTTTGATCGTTGTATTTATATCTGGCTTATTATTAAAGCCAATGCCTATTACTTCTATTCGAATCCTGCATGTAGTATCCGGCTTTATTTTTGTGATCAGTGCCATTGTTCACATGCAACAAAACCTTATGTTTAAAAGGAGAAAAGCATGATCAACAAGCGACTTATCAATACAGTCAAAGACAGTAAAAAATACATATTCTCAAATGTACTGTGTCAATGGGTCTCCCTTTTAAGTAATTTTGTCTTTGTCACCTGCCTTGCCTTGATGATCGAAAAGCTCTGGCTTAAAGAACAATTTAATATCTTTGCATACTTGATTTGCATGCTTATCAGCATTCTAGTCCGTGCAATCATGACAAAGCTTTCGATTCGAATGGGATATTTAGCTTCAAAAGAAGTTAAAAAAGTATTACGCGAAAAAATCTATCAAAAATTACTTTCTTTACAAGGTTCCTACAAAGAACAAATCAACACAAGCGAGCTTGTACAGATTGCCGTAGAAGGAGTGGATCAACTGGAAGTTTATTTCAGCTCATATTTACCTCAATTCTTCTATGCTATGTTAGCGCCACTTAGTCTATTTATTTACCTTTCATTCATTGATATAAAAAGTGCTATAGTCCTATTTATCTGTGTTCCATTGATTCCAGTATCGATCATTATCGTACAAAAATGGGCCAAGAAGCTCTTATCAAAATATTGGGGACAATACACAGCTTTAGGAGATACTTTTTTAGAAAACCTACAGGGATTAACAACTTTAAAAGTCTATCAAAGCGATCAGTATAAAAATAAAAAAATGAATGAAGAAGCAGAGAAATTCCGTGTTGTTACCATGAAAGTTTTGACCATGCAGTTAAATTCCATTACGATCATGGATTTAGTTGCCTATGGAGGTTCAGCCCTTGGTATCATTGTCGCCCTATTACAATTGAATAGTGGAAACATCGGTTTATTTGGATGTTTGTTAATTATCTTATTGTCTGCAGAATTTTTTATTCCTATGCGACAACTTGGTTCATTTTTCCACATTGCGATGAATGGTATGGCTGCCAGTGATAAGATCTTTCGCTTTTTAGATCTGCAAGAGCCGGAAAAAGTTAAAACCCCATGTCCGGATATCGATTCTATATCGATCAAAAAGCTAAGTTTTTCTTATGATTCGTCCAAAGAAATATTGCATGATGTTTCTTTAAGTTTTAAAAAAGGATCTTTCAGCGCTATTGTAGGAGAATCCGGTTCAGGAAAGTCGACCATATCATCCATTTTGATGAAACGAAACCGAAAATACACAGGTCATGTTTTAATCAACGATATTAATCTTAATCAGATTTCTGAATCGTCTTTAGTGGAAAACATTACTTACGTCTCTCATCAAAGCTATCTGTTTAAAGGAACGATCAAAGATAATTTATTGATCGCAAAACCAGATGCATCCGATGAAGAACTTTGGACTGTACTTGATAAGGCAAAGCTTTCTGCATTTTTAAAACAGGAAAATGGTTTAGAAACATTTGTTGAAGAAAAAGGGTCTAACTTTTCAGGTGGTCAATGTCAAAGACTAGCCTTTGCTAGAGCCTTGTTACACGATAGTCCTGTTTATATCTTTGATGAAGCAACATCCAACATCGATGTCGAAAGCGAAAATGATATCATGCAGTTGATCCATGAATTGGCAAATGAAAAAACCGTGATTCTTATTTCACATCGTCTAGCCAATGTTAAGGATGCTGATACGATTTATGTTTTGGAAAACGGAAACATTGTCGAATCTGGCAAACATGAAAAATTGCTTCAAAATCAAAGTGTATATGCATCCTTATGGAATGCTCAAGTATCTCTAGAATCATATATAGGAGGTGGCAATGCATGAAAAAAAGAAATAGTCTACAAATCATGTTCCAACTTGCTGGTTTGATCAAAGGTTTGACTGGTTATATGTTATTAGCTATTTCTATGGGGACCATTGGTCATCTTTGTGCAACTTTTATTCCTGTTCTAGGTGTCATAGCCCTTTTAACAATTTTAAATGAAATTCATATCTTCTCAATCACAACATTATTTATTCTATTGATCATCTGTGGAATTCTTCGAGGTGCCTTGCGATATGGTGAACAGGCATGTAACCACTATATTGCCTTTAAACTTCTCGCAATCATCCGCGATAAAGTATTTGTTGCGCTTAGAAAATTATGCCCTGCCAAGCTTGAAGGAAAAGATAAAGGAAATCTAATTTCCATCATTACTTCGGATATAGAACTTCTTGAAGTATTTTATGCCCATACAATTTCTCCCATTATGATTGCTATCTTATTTGGTATCATCATGTGTACATTTATTGGAAGTTTTGATCTTGTACTTGCTATGGTCATGCTAATCTCTTATATAGTTGTTGGATGCATAATTCCTATCTTGATTTCTCGATCAAATAAAGATTATGGTTTGATCTTTCGTACAAAAACAGGCAATTTATCAAGCTTTGTCCTAGATAGTTTGCGTGGCGTCAATGAGACCATTCAATATGATGATGGCAAAAATCGTTTAAACAAGATCAAAGAAAAAACAGATTCCCTATCCATCGAAGAAGGAAAAATGAAGGATATTACAGGAACCAATATGGCTATTACGAATACTGTTATCTTACTTGCTGATTTGGCAATGTTATTTGTATCGATTCATTTCTATACAAACTTGCAAATTACATTTGCTCAGTTAGTTATCTCCGTTGTTGCCTTGATGAGTTCCTTCGGTCCTTTTGTTGCTTTGGCGAATTTAGGTTCTACTTTACAAAATACATTTGCGGCAGGAAATCGTGTGCTGGATATTCTGGAAGAAACGCCAGTTGTTGAAGATATTCAAGGGCAAAAAGAAATTCAATTTAATGATGCTAGCGTTAACAATGTTTCTTTCTCTTATGACAAAGAATTAATTTTAGATAATATTTCACTAACCATCCCAAAAGGAAAAATCATTGGAATTACCGGAAGAAGCGGAAGTGGAAAATCTACATTGTTAAAATTAATGATGCGTTTTTGGAAAGTTGATCAAGGCGAAATTAACATCTCAAATACAAGTATCGAACAAATTAATACAGACAATTTGCGCAATATGGAAAGCTTTGTCAGCCAACAAACACATTTATTTCATGACAGCATTGCCAATAACTTAAGAATTGCTAAATTAGACGCCAGCGATGAAGAACTCATTGAAGCCTGTAAGAAAGCTTCTGTTCATGATTTCATCATGAGCCTTCCACATGGATACGATACGATGGTGGAAGAACTAGGTGATTCTTTATCTGGTGGAGAAATCCAAAGAATAGGTTTAGCTAGAGCCTTCTTACACGATGCTCCATTCATGTTACTGGATGAACCTACCAGCAATCTTGATAGTTTAAACGAAGCTGTGATCTTACGCTCCCTTCACAAAGAACATAAAAACAAAAGTGTTGTTCTTGTTTCGCATCGTCAATCCACTATGAATATAGCTGATCAAGTATATTCAGTCGAAAACGGGAGAATGAGTTAATGAATATCGAAACAAAAAGACAAAAAGAAAAAGATACCGTTGCCTTGATGATTGAAATTTATTGTAAGAAACATCATAAATCCAAACACTTATGCCAGGAATGCCAACAGTTAAAAGACTATGCTTTTACAAGAAGTGATAAATGTCCTTTTATGGAAACAAAAACATTCTGTTCAAACTGCAAAGTTCATTGTTACAGACCTGATATGCAACAAAAAATTCGTGAAGTTATGGCATATTCTGGACCTAGAATGTTATTTTATCACCCTGTTATGGCAATCAAGCATGTGATCGAAACACAAAAAGAAAAACGTAGATTGGAGAATGCTAAATGAATATTAAAAAAATCTTATACATTGTTCTAGGTACGATTGGATTGATCCTAGGTGCTATTGGAGCCGTTTTACCTTTATTGCCGGCCTTTCCTTTCCTGTTACTGGCAACCGTATGTTATGCAAAGAGTTCAGAAAGATTACATAATTGGTTTATCAATACCAAGCTTTATAAAAATAATTTGGAAAGCTATGTAAAGGGCAATGGTATGAGCTGGCCGGTCAAATTTCGTGTGATGGGTATGATCACGATCGTTATGAGCATCGGTTTTATCATGATGGCTCTTAAAGAAATCACATATGGATGTATCATCCTTTTCATTGTCTGGATCTTTCATATCTTATATTTTAGTTTCCGCGTCAAAACATCCTAACTCGTTATCTGGTAACGAGTTTTTTTGATATACTTTTATCAAAAGGAGAACAAGTCATGATAGATACAGTAATATTTGATTTTGATGGTCTATTGATTGATACAGAGATCATAGCCTGCGAGATCTACCATCAAATTCTTGATAAACATGGTTTCGTTTTTACCAAAGAAGAATACACTCAATATTACAGTGGAAAAACAGATACTTTAAATACCGAAAATATAATAAAGCATTATCATTTGCCTTATACGATCGAAGAGCTTTTGCAGATGACCTTTGAATTAGAAGAAAAGATATCCTCTAAAGGAGTTAAATTAAAACCAGGTGCCAAAGAACTTTTAGCTTATTTAAAGGCCAATCATTATCATATTGCTTTGGCTACTTCAAGTTTTAAGAAACGAGCTGTCAACATCCTACAAGAACATGATATTTTAAAGTATTTTGATACCTGTGTATTCTTAGAAGATGTCAAACATTCTAAACCTCATCCCGAGATCTTTTTAAAAGCATTAGAAAAATTGAATGTATCCAATAAAAATGCAATCGTACTAGAAGATAGTGAAAATGGGATCAAGGCAGCAATCAATGCCAAGATAGACGTCATCTGCATTCCTGATATGAAGATACCATCAAAAGAGTATCTTGATAAAACACTTTTTACAGGAAGATCATTGTTTGATGTTCTGACTTATTTGCAAACAAATTCTTCTGATGATTTTACAAAGAAAGATGAGCAAATGAAAATCATTGAAATATTCAACAGAGATCCTTTGTTGATACAAAAACTTTTAGAAGTATGGGAAAGTTCTGTAAGAGCAACTCATTTATTTCTTTCAGACAATGATATCAATCATATCAAAGAGTATGTACCCAAGCTTTAAAAGAAGTTGATCATTTGTTGATCATTGAAACCATAAGAAAGTCCCTGTTGGTTTTATAGGAATTGATAATCAACATCTTGAAATGCTCTTTATTTCTAATAAAGAAAGAAAAAAAGGACTAGGAAAAATGCTTTTGAAATATGGAATCGAAAATTTTGGGATCAATGATCTAGCCGTAAACGAACAAAACCCTTTGGCAAAAGAATTTTATGAACATATGGGATTTATAGTCTATAAGCGAACAGAAACAGATGAACAAGGAAATCCCTATCCCTTGTTATATATGAAAAGAAAACAAATATAATGATTTTTCTTTTTTACAGAATATAAATGCGCCTTGGACCCAGTAAACGATCATACCTTCCAAGAGCTTAATCAAAATTACATTATAGAAAAAAGACTTGTATTTGACATCCAGATCAAATCAAGTCTTTTACTTTTATAAAATCATTATAGATTTTGAATATAAACATAAGCTTCTAAAAAATCATCAAAAATATGATCTGCCAATGTCTGATCAAAATTAAATCGAAGATCTCTATGTGCTAAGGTATACATACCCGCTCTTTTAGCCGCCGTGATCCCAATTGTAGAATCTTCTAAAACAACACATTCATCGGATGATACCCCAAGTTGTTTTGCGGTATAAAGATATATCTCCGGATTTGGCTTACTTTCTTTAAAATCTCTTCCTGTGACCACCAAATCAAAATAACTATCGATAGAACACTCTTTTAAACATTTTGATATCAGTTCCATAGAGGATGATGACGCAATCGCAAGCTTATAGTCAGGCTTTAGTTTTTTTAAAATATACCGTATATATGGATTTAACATATCTGAATATGAATAAGTTACATCTTGCATCGTATCGTGATATAAAGATTCTATTTGTTTGCTAGTAATTCCTTTTCCATACCATTCAGCCATTTTTGAAAAGGTGAATTGATGAGAAGAGCCAGCTAATTGATTTATCTCTTTTAATGGTACATCGATACCTTGCCGTCTATAAAATTCAAACACTTTATTTCGAAAGAAGGGTTCTGAATCAACCAGAACCCCATCCATATCGAATATCACTGTTTTAATTTTCATAAAACAGCCCCTTATTTTAATAATCTAATGCTTTGTAGTAGCGGCGAATATCGATTGGATGTCTTCTACAATGTTCAAGATGAACATTCAATCGCATAAATGCTGAACGCATTACAATTGGAGACAACATTCCTCTAAATTCATCACTGATACCGTTCAACTTAAAGTCTTTTGTATCAAATGTAGTAACTTTAGCACTAACACGATGAACAAACTTTTCAGCACGATCCATTTCTGGACGTGTCTTATCTTCTCCCTTGATCAAAATAACCGGAATATCTCTTTCAATAACTTCCAAAGTTCCGTGGAAGAAGTTTGCTGCTGAGATTGGTCTTGTTCTCATCCATTGCATTTCTTCCATGATACACATTCCATAACATACAGCCCAATCTTCCAAGTTTCCTGAACCAATCAAATATGTTAATGGTTCATCACAATATTTTTCAGCATATTCCTTCATCATTGGATCTGCATCTTTATAGATTTGTACAACATTTTCTGGCATATTCTTTAATTCAGAATAGAATTTGTCATATTTATCAAATTGTCCTGCATTTTTCATGAAGCGAAGAACAACAGTATACCACCAGTAATATTCTCCACCAAAAGTATTAACTAAATAATCGACTTTTTCTGCCAATGGTGTACCTAGCTTTTCTACATAACCAATAACTCGGGCCCCAACTTCATGTGCTTTGTCAACCGCTGCTTCTACTTCTACAGTATGTCCTGAAAGAGATGCGATAACAACAACAGAATCTTTGTTGAAGTTAGCATTTCCTTCATACATAAAGTCCTGAGCATTTTCCAAATAGATTGGTAAAGTACAGCCTAATTGTTTTGCTGTATGCATGATCTGCCCAGCATATAACAATGTTCCTCCAATTCCAAACAAGAAGATATTTGAATATCCTTCTTCACAGATCTTATCAACGATCTTCTCTACTTCTGGTACTAGATTTACTCCATTTGTGTGTTCTGTACGAACTCTATTTTCATCAAAATTTAACATAGTTTTCTACCTTTCTTATTCTACTATTCACCTTGAATTTGTATAAATATATTTCGTGTTTGTGGTCCATCAAACTCTGCAAAATATACATCTTGTGCTTTGCCGCATTCTAACTTTCCATTTTCTATGACCATAACCGTATGATTACCGCAAAGCATCGATTTTAAATGCCCGGGAGCATTGCCCCCTGTTGCTCCATAACTCAACAGAAAGTGAGAATGAGCATAGTCATGATCAAGTGGAATAAGTCTTTCCAATGTCTCTTCAATGTCCGTCATCAAACAAGGAAGATTCTCATTGACCATGATTCCAGAGGAAGTATGCGCTGTTATAACAAAGACCAAACCTTCTGTAATCCCGGATTGGCTGATACATTTTCTAACTAGCTCAGTAATAGGAATAATTTCAAATTCTTTATGTGTGATAACTTTTTCTTTAAATGTTTTGACCATACTCACTCTTCCATTCCAAGAAATCTCAAAGCATTTTCTCCCATGATCTTTGATCGGGTAGCTTCTCTTAAATTCAATTGATCAAGTCCATATTTGATTCTTCTTGGTTTAAAACGTGGACTGTTAGAACCAAACATAACTTTATCTTTTAAATTATTTTCCAACCATAAAGAGCCTAACTGATTTTCAAATATATCTTTCATGAACTTTCTAGGCGAATCCATATACAACATTGCCGTATCTGCATATACATTCGGATATTTAAGAAGCAGTGCTGCTGTTTCATGGATCCAAGGCCATCCAAAATGTGCTAAACTAAATCGTAATTCCGGATATCGAATTGCCACTTCTTCAAACTCTAAAGGTTTAGCGTATTTCATTGGTGCATCACTTTCCCATGACATACCTGAATGAAAGACAATCGGCTTATTCTTTTTGATACAATATTCGTAAATTTCATTCATCATAGGATCTGAAGGATAAAAATGTTGTTTAGAAGGATTCAGCTTTAATCCACTCAAATGATATTGATCAAAAGCTTTTTCCAATTCTATCATTCTATCTTTGCGATACGGATCCACACTTGCAAATCCAATAAAGATATCCTGATTATCTTGTACAAGTTTATATATTGTTTCATTATCTGGAATTTGAACCTTACGAGTTGTTGTTAGATCAAGTGGCAACAGCACCATTTTATCAACTTTAGCATCCTTAAGTTCTATTCTGGTCATTTGCATGTCATGGCCAGACATCAATCCCCATCCCATTTCTTTTTTACTGATTTCTATTGCTTGTGAAGTTTTAAATGCTTCATTCATCAACCAAGGATGAGCATGCATATCTATGATCATATTATCTACCCTAGAATACCTAACCAAGAACAAAGAATACCAAATACAACCGTTCCTAAAAGAATTACAATGACATTCACTTTTTTATTTAATAATTTGTAGTAAACACCTAAAGCAGCCAAGCTTAGCATTCCTGGCATCAAACTATCTAATACTCCCTGGATTGCAACAGCTCCTTCACCAGTACCAATGGTCAGCGGTGTTGATACAACGACGAGTTCATTTGTCATTCCACCGATAACCATAACTCCAATGATCGATGCAGCATACATGAACTTTTCCATCAATCCAGATTCTTGGATCTTATTCAAATAATTAGCACCAATTTCATATCCTTTAAAGGCGCCGATATAACGAACTAGCATAGCAGGAACATTAAATACCAACAAGAATAAGATTGCTCCTAAAATGCTGCCTTGCATCGCGATAGAAGTACCAATACCTACTGCCAAAATTCTCAAAGTTCCTAAGAACAATGAATCTCCGATTCCAGCTAAAGGCCCCATCAAAGCAACCTTGACAGCACTGATAGAAGATGTATCAAAATCTTTATCCTTGGCATTCATTTCTTCCATTGCCATGGTAATACCACCAATGAAAGTACTAATATACATATTTGTATTAAAGAATTCCATATGACGCTGCATAGCATCTTTTAATCTTTCTGGATCATCTTTATATAACTTCTTGATCGTAGGAAGCATCATATATTCAAATCCCATATGCATTTGACGTTCATAATGCCATGAGAACTGAATCGTAAATGATCTCCAGAACATCTTCATTATATCTTTTCTAGTGATCAATCCTGTTTCATTATTTTTAGAAGTCATCATCGTCTCCTCCATTTTCTACTGCAACCGGTGCAGATTCTTTAAAATCAACTTTGATCAATGCGGCCAATACACCAAAGGCGGCAATACCTACTACTGGTACTCCCAGATAAGCAGATAACAAGAAACCTAGGAAAAAGAATGCGATAACTTTCTTATTCATGATCATCTGTGCCAACATTGCAAATCCTAGTGCAGGCAATAATCCCGTAGCAATTGTTAATCCATTGGTAATTACTTCTGGAATAGAATTCACAACATTCTCAATTGCAGTACTTCCCAATAAGAATCCGGCAGCTACAAGCACTGCTAAGATCGTACATGTCAAGAAACCAGCTCCCATATGTACCATACCAACAGCTTTTGCATTCCCTTTTTCAGCATAACTATCAGCTAAACGTCCTAGCATTGGACGAACCGTTGTGAAAATAAAATTATCAATCACACTTGCCAATAAAGCAATTGGATACGCCAACGTAACAGCAACTTCAGCTCCACGACCTGTTGTGATCGCAAAGGCTGTACCCAATACACCACCAACAATAACATTTGGCGGAATAAAAGCTCCTATAGATTGAGAACCAATAAAAGCCAATTCTAGGAAAGCGCCAATTGTAATTCCACTTTCTACATCCCCTAACACAAGACCAACCAATGGTCCTAAAACGATTGGCTTTTGAATCAAGCAATCTCCTAAAGCCAAATCACATTTTCCGATAAATGCTATACATCCTAATAAAATCGCCTGAACAACCATTACTTACACCTCTTTTCTATTCAATGACTGTTTTTGCATCAATGCTTGTATCATTTGGAACCATACGAATTTCTACATCAATTCCTTTATCGATCAATTCTTTGATCATCTGTTCCTCTTCTTTAGTAACATTGATTGCTTTAGAAACATTTCTTGTTCCTTCTCTAGGTTTTGTTCCCCCTAGATTTAATGATTTGATCTGACTGCAATTCTCTGCAAGTTTGTAAGCATCCGCTATGCTTTCTACTACGATAAATAATTTGTATTTATCAGTAACACCACTGTTAATGGCTTGAATAGAATCATCTACATTTTTGATAACAAGCTTAACACCTGCAGGTTTAGCCAGTTTGATAGAAGTTTTTCTAAGATCATCTTTCATAACAGCATCATTGGCAATCAAGATACAGTCAGCGCCTAACGCACTTGTCCATGAAAATGCAACTTGTCCATGCAATAGTCTGTGATCTACCCTAAATAATTTGATCATATTCCTCTCCTTTAGAAATCTTCATCTGTTTCACTAACTAAATTTGTCAATAAAGTAATTCCTTCTCGAGAACTATCCAATAATTCTTCGTAATCTTCACTAGGAATACCTTCCTGATATCTGAGCACGATATCCAATGCCATACCCAGATTCATCCCGGATAAAACAATAACGTTATTAAGTTGTGTTAGCTGGGCCAAAGTCGTGTGAACACTTCCTCCCTTGATATCACACAAAATTATTACTTGCTCATCACTATTAGGAATTTCTTTTAGCAATTTCTGGTAATAATCGTTGGGGCTTTCTCCTGGATACAAGCTATATGTTTCTACTTTATCCGATAAAGAACCTGCCAACATATTCACTGAATTTTTCATTCCTTTAGACAAATCCCCATGTGAGGCAAATATAATCCTACACATTGTTTCCCTCCTTTCTCCTGTAACGTTTCACCTATATACAAGCAATTTTCGTGCCATAGATAAATTTTTTAAAAAAAGATGTTGAAATAATCAACATCTTTAGCCTTAATTGTTCTTTACATAATTATAAATATATGTAATTTCCTCTACTGGAATCGAAACTCCATAAAAATCTTCAACTTTCTTGAATGATCGCTTCATATAATTAATAAAGTCTGGATGCTCTTTTTGAAAATCCAAACATTCAAGATAAGATTCATTCCCTCTAAACAAAACAAGTCGTTCGATCAGACAACTTATATGTACATATAAGCCAAAACAAGCACGATTTGACAATTTGATCTTTAAAAGAGTTTGTAACTGATCTATAGCATCGGCAACTTGCTCCAATAATTTATTTGGATTCAATATCGTTAAATGACTCATAATGTTTGATAATGAAAAATTACGTAATATGTTTCGATTAAATTCCTGAAGATATGTTTCATCTAGATATTCATTGAAATACTCATCTAGTTTATTGTCTGAATTGCCCAAGATCAAATCTTCAATACCTATAAACTTGATTTCTTCTATGTTGGGATCTAAAGTGCCAATGACACAAAGTACATTATACTGGTCAAAGACAGAAGCTTTTGCTCCTTGAGATAACAGTTCATTATAATTATAGATCTGTACTTCAATATGACATTGTTCCGGTATCGAATCTTCGATCGTAGATTTTAATTTTCTAGCTGTATCATATCCACTAGCACAAGAACAAAGAATCAAAGGAAGTTTATCTTGATTCTTTTCAATATGGTACATCAAACTAGCTTTTACATTAGAAATCGTATTTTTTAATAGTTCTTCCATCGGTATGTTCATACGAACACCATTTCCAATTTCCAAAGCCATAGGAGTACTTGCATTATTGAGTATACCTATACTCATTTTTTCTAAATTCAATCCTTTATATATTTCCTCCAAACTTCCCATGTCGACCAAAAGATATAATTCTTTGATTTTCTCAAGTCTGCCTAAATAAATCTTTAGTTTTTCGACCATAGTAGCTGTATCAACATGTAAAGGCATATCGATCGCATCAAATATATATTCCCCTAAAAAGTGATTGGCTGCATTAGCGATACTGCTTGCGGTAGAGAATCCATGAGCCAACACTACACAAGCTTTTTGTTGGAGCCTTTGATCCGACTGAAGATTATAGACATAAAAAATAAACAGACAAACAACGATTGGATAAACTTCCATTTCTAAATAAGATTTCAAATACGTACATATTTCTAAAGAAATATTGGCAGCGCGGAAAAATTCCAATTCTAAAAGTTGATTGAGATCTTCGCAATCTTCTTCATGTTGAAGACTCCATTTTCGAAAATCATGATAATCAAGATTCAATTCTTCTAGATAACAGGCAATGGCCAAGATATCATTATTTGTTAGCTTGATGCCATATCGGCTTTCAATCATATCAAAGATTCTTTGAACACCTCTTTTATAATATTCAATTTGTGGTGTTTCTTTTTTTCTAAATATCAAATTATCAAAATAATTTTGAACGATCTGTTTGCCCGTATTCACCAATTTCCCAATATCGCGTTCTTTGCGATATGTTTGATACGTTTGAATGATTTCATCATTTAACTGAATGATTTCCTTATCATGACTATAAAACATTTGAAGATCATCCACTGAAACGTATTCTTCTGTATCTTGTAATGTTTTAGGATTTTCATAAAGTTTTGTAAGAACATGCGAAGGCAAACTTGAAAGATGTATCAATAAATTGTTTCCTTCTCTATCAAACAAGGAATTGACACAGCATGATTGTATGATGCTCTTTAGTTCACCAATATTTCCTGCTAATTTACTCGATAATAAAGTGTTATATACTTTATTGCTCATTTTTATCTTGCATTGCAATCTCTGTTCCTCATCACGAAATAATTTATAGATCAATTCGATTTTTTCCTGAACGCTTCTTTGACCCATTGAAGGTATCGTTATTGTCATAGGTATACGTCTGAGCAAAGTTTTAAGAAGAACATTTTCAGGGTTTTCTGTTGTCGCAAAAATCAATCGAACTTTTGATTTATACCATTTATCATTATCTCCTACCCTATGATAAATTCCCTTATCCATGAAGAGAAATAATTTTTCCTGACATTCAGATTTCAATTCATGAACTTCATCTAAAAATAATACTCCCTGATCAGCTAATGCGATCAGCCCGGCATTATCTTTATCCGCCCCGGTAAAAGCTCCTTTTACATGTCCAAACAAGTTTGCCGTTAACAATTCAGGATTATTGGCATATTCACTACAGTTTACTGTAACAAATCTGCCTTTAATTATATTATTATTTTTAGCCCATTCATACGTTAATTGAGCAATATAACTTTTCCCTGTTCCGGTTGCTCCATATAACAACAAGGGTAAGCCTTCCGGCGGATAAGCAATCGTTGCCTTACATTGTTTTACAATTTCTCTAAGTGATTGTTCATGGCCTACCAGTTTTTCAAAATCATGCAATTCTTGTTTTTGAAGCGCTGTTTCTAATGAAGAATAGCTTGTTTCAACCATAGATTTTCCTTTTTTATGAAGGTATTCTGTTGTCAGATATTTATAAGGTTTTTCTTCGATCCTTGTCAATTTTTTTTGATTTATGAGGCTTTTTAATAAAAGTGCACATTGATTACGTCCAATTTGGAATTTTTCACTAATTTGATCCAATGTATTTTTTTCAAAGTCTTCATTTTGACAATTTTGGTCTATATATTTCAACAGCTTTTCTTCCATGATCATCCACTCCCTTTACGTTTTATATCATATACTAATTTTAAATCAAAAGAAATATTTATATAATTACTACATCATTAATTTCCTTTAGCGACTTGTCAGATCTATTTGATAGAAATATAATCAATTTAAGACGGAATAAAGGGAATATATCATGAAGACCAACTTAAAACTTCAACCAACTTTAAAACAAACTCTCCATTTAAGCACTTCTATGAAGAATCACTTAGAAATCTTAAATATGAGCTCTGAAAAAATAATAGATCATATTCGCCAGCTGGCAGATAGAAATCCTTTTATCGAATTTAATCCCAATGAAGACATTCATGAACTTTTAATGAATAATATTTCTACAGCTCCTGTTTTAAAAGATGAGTTATATTTTCAACTGCATACATGTAATAGAAAATATGATTCAGCTATTACTTCTTATATTATTGAATCCCTTGATGAAAATGGTTTTTTTAACATTCCTATAGAGCAAGCTTGCAATGACCTTCATGTTCCTGAAGATAAATTTATACAGAATCTAAACTTGATCCAAACATTTGAACCATGTGGTGTAGCTGCAAAAAACAGTATTGATAGCCTCTACATCCAACTATCTAGAAACAATCAAACTCCAGCTCTAAAACTATTAAAAGACTACCAAAATGAACTATTGAACAACGATCTTTCTTCCATATGCAAACAAATGAATCTTTCTTTTGATCAAGTAGAAAATATTTTGTTAGAAATAAGAAAATGTAATCCTTATCCTTGCAACATGTACACCACACAAAAAACACAATGGATCTTACCTGATGTAGAAATCAAGATAGAAGATGGAGATATCATAATCGAACCAAAAGAAATTGGAGATGTTAAATATATCAAGCCACAAGAAAAGATCATTGATCCAGAATTAAAGCAATATCTAAATCAAGCTAAATTCACTATTGATAGTTTAAATAAACGAAATAAAACATTATTAGTCGTTGCCAATGAAATCATAAATAAACAAAAAGGATATTTTTTGTATAGCGACGAATTAAAACCTCTCACCCTTAAAGAATTAGCTAAGTCAACCAGTCTGAGTGAATCAACGATTTCAAGAACTGTGAACAGTAAATATTATCTGTATCAAAACCAAGTTTATCCTTTTAGAAGCCTTTTTACTTCCAAAACAAAAGAAGGAACCTCAAGAGATTCCATACAAAAAGCATTATTATATCTAATAGAAAATGAAGATCCTAATGCTCCATTACTAGATGAAGAAATTGTAGAACAACTAAAAGATCTGGAACTCTTTGTTTCTAGAAGAACAATATCAAAATATCGCAAGGAAATGAGAATTTTGAATTCTAAACAACGCAAAAAAGCATATAATTCTCATACATAATAAAAAGAATAAAGTTTTAAAATGGATCCTGTAAACATCATTCTTTATAATACCTTGTAATATGGACAACAATATTAAAAGTATCTTGAAGAAATTAAACCCCATATCGTTCTTTAAACTGGTCATACCGTTGCTCTTTTAGATCTTCGATATTTTGTTTTCTTGCCTGATCGACAAAATGCAATGGGATCGATGCGGTTGCCAAAATCATGGCACCGCCAATCGCCATGATAATCAACCAGCGAAGCCCCGATCGAAGCATGAACTTTTCTGTCATGCGGTTGATCTCATTGACATTGAGGACTTGGGCGTATTGTTTTTTACCGCACTTTGGACAGTGAAGCTTTTTGGCATAATAATTATAATGAGGACGATTAACCAAGGCCCCTTTCTCAACTTTGGTTTTCGTTACGCTTCGGTGTTTTGAAAAATGGGTTTTTGTAAATTCTGAAGCATCGACATCGTAATGTGTGCCACACGTTTCACACTGTACATGTGCAACAAAATCTTGCGAAACAATGACATCTTTGCTATGCCGGATAAAACAGATCCCGCAAAAGATCACCCATACCATCAAAACAACACCCATGATGATCAGTATAATTACATTTGGTGCCAAAAACATCCCTTCTTTCCTTTTATGTTCTTTTTTGATTTTTTTCAACATAACAATTAACGTTTTGAGAACTACTAAATACGATATATAAAGGGTTTTAGAGTTATTTTGTTGCATACTTGTTGCATTGCTATAACTACTCACATAATTTATGTCCACTTATTCTGTATTATCATTAAGTGATAATGAAATTTCAACATGAACAATTAATTGTTACTTATCAAACATATAGTTACATATTTTGAAACAAGAATACCATTACACAATTTTACGAATGCATATTGCATGTCAACATTTCCTTTATCAGCGCATAAAATCAATCCAATTGTAGATTATCATTTTCATCATTAACTACTGATACCAGCAAAACAACACAAAGTATCCCAGTAACGTTAAATCTTATGCCGTTCTTTGTTTAGAAGAAGAAATTACTGTACTTACTTGAATTATCTTTTCTGTGTTTGCAGCTCCCCCCCACCTGTAATTGATTCAGATGCCAGTGCGATAAGTTTGGTATGAATCTATACTAGCGAATTGACCTTTAATATACTTATTCTTGTCGGCATAGTTAAATTAAGTGATCACATCATAAAAGATATGATGTGATTGTAAAAAAGTATTGACAGCCGTATTCGGCCGTTATTACCATTAGATTACAAGGAGAAAATCTATATGGCAATTTATAAAACAACTGGTGAAGTAGAAATGCTAACTGGTATACCGAAAAGACAGATTAAATATTATATCGAGTCAGGATTCTTTACCCCTTCAAAAAAAGAATTACATGGTAAGAAAACTATTTGGTATTATTCTAAAGATGATATCAATAAGCTAAATCAGATCAAATTATATTCAGAACTCGATTATTCTAATAAGCAAATTAAAGAATTAGTGACAAACCCTAATTTTAATTGGAACGATGCACTAGAAGATCAAATTTCACTTTTAAGAAAGAAAAAGAAACACATTGAGAATCTTCTTGTCGCTGCAGAATGCATGAGATTAACGAACAATTTAGAAAAGGAATACTGTGACTTTGATATTACTCACTTCGACAATGATATAGACAGTTTTTCTGATGCTATGTTTTCACCTGAAGCAGAGGAAAATGCTGAACTAGGTTTAGTTGTTTTAGGTGAACAGATCAATACATTTTTTTCAAATAACGATATAGATGAATTCTGCTCTAAATGTTATGAATACTTTGTTGAATTAAAGAAAATAGCCCCTCTAGATCCAAAAGATAAAATTGTACAAAGATTTATTTCTAATCTTCACAAAGATATTATTAAATTTTGTCCTAACTTAGAATTTGATCTAAATGTGTTTTTATTTGGTATTAGATTATTTCTAAGTTTAGGTACAGATCGATTTGTCGATACACTTTTCAATACAAAAAATATGATGATGTTTTTTGAAGGTGCATTACAAGAGTATGTTAAATACATAGAACCAGGAGGGAATCGTAATGGATAAAATTGTTGGTAAAATTGCTGCTTTAGGTATTCCGGGATTGGTATTAATTATCGCTATAGGTGCTACAGGTTTGGCTGGTGGTGCTGCTATAACTTCCGCATTAGCCGCTCTAGGTCCTGGTGGAATGATAGGTGGAATACTAACACTTGGTACAATAGGACTTATATCTGAGGCTATTGCCGAATATGGTATGGATTCAATTTTTAAAGCTGTTGTAATCGAATTATATAAACGTGGAGAAACGAAGGACTTGTTGCTTAACAAAATTGGCAAATATCCCGTTTCAAAAAGTTTAAAATTAAAACTAACGGAAGCTATCATTAAAATAGATGAAAATAATATAGGAGATGAAAATGATGAATCAAATTAATTTTACACAACATTTAAAAGAAAAATTTGAGAATTTAAAGCAATATTGTAGTGAAAATAAAAACAAAATTATCATAGGTAGTTGTATGGTTACTGTTTCAGCTATAGCGATATATTTGGGTATAAGCTATGATAAGGCTTTAAAAATCATCAAAGAACAAAACATTAACATTAAAAACCTAAATACAGTTGTAAACCTTCAAAAAGATGTTATTTATGATTTGCGTGATAGAACTAGTTATTTAGAAAACTTATGCAATATAAAAGATCAATTTTATTCAACTATGTCTTCTGATGCTTTAAGACATGGTAGTTCTCTTGGAGCACAGCAAATGGCATACAAACGATGGCATGCTTAATTTAAATTCTAATCTTATTAATTAGAATATATAAGACGAGTGGAGGTGAAACAATGAATGAAAGATTTCCTGATATTGATTGGTATTGTGACAGATGCAATGCTTATTTAAACTCTCAACCAGGTTTTGATGATCATCACTATGTATGGGAATGTACTGAGTGTGGTCATAAAAATAGCATCTCATATGATAACATTTATGAATCAGAAGAAGACTTTAGAAGATATCAAGATTAGAAAGGAGGACTTCTAATGACAGTGTGTCCATTTTGTGGGACTGTTTATGATGAATCAGAATATACAAAGTGCCCAAATTGTGGTAGTAAATAGTATCTACTAGAAAACTCACGATGTTTAATGGGTATCCAATTTCTTTTGGGGTCAATTTTAGGGTCAATCTTGGGGTCGACTTTTGGGGTCTTTTAAAC
>OGWU01000042.1_pt1 | contig 68090 bp, 60 predicted proteins | sample 1576071 | NCBI WGS metagenome assembly OGWU01 (sample SAMEA3541582, study PRJEB24748) | human gut metagenome | biome: human gut; feature: human-associated habitat; material: faeces | place: China | collected 2012
GGCTGTTTTATGGCAGGGATTCTCTAACATGTCTTGTTTAACTAAATGACATTGGTTCACTTTGTTCACAGCAACCCAGCCTTCTGCGGTAACGCCCGATCAGCTTTTGAAATTCCTCATGCGGGCGCAAAAAATCATACTCCGGACTGCCCTCCAGCTCTGCCAGAAGAGGCGGCAGGATTTTTTCCGCCATCGTTACATTTGCCGCGGCCTCTTGGTAATCCTGGTAAAGCACATGATACAGCACGGATTCATTCATTTTCCACGGAAGATACGTCTGCTCCAGCATCTGGTCCAGAATTTTAAGGCTTTCTTCCACATTCTGCTGTTTCAGCGCCAGTGTGTGAAACCCTACCAGACCATTATACCCCCACATATCATATGTTTTTGCCACCTCCTGCGCCTTTTGGGCAAGCCTTCTGGCATTTTCCTCATTTCCCATTGCAAGCTCCAGATCGATCATTCTCCAGAAATTTCCCATCACCCCGACGTTCTGCTGCAGCACCATCTTCTCCACAAGCTTCAGCGCTTCCGCATATTTCCCCTGCTCCTTCCACAGATCCGCCTGCAGCATATTTTTATCGATCAGATCCGTCTCCGGAAGCTGGTCAATGATCTCCTGCACCTTTTCATATTCTTTGCTGTGCAGATATTTTGATGCCGTCATATAGCCCGCCCGCCTGCGGACATCCTCATCGTCACAATGCATTGCCTGCTCATACAGCGCTCTCAAACGTTCCTGATAGCCGCCCTTCTCCTCGCCGGAGAGATCCGCCATGATAATGCTCCCATCCAGCAGGGTAGCCATTCCCTCAATGAGCGCCCCGCAGTTCGGGTATTCCTTTATCCGGCTTTCTGCCAGCGAAAAGCCCGCCTCAATGCCGTTTTTCCCGATTTTCCTTGCGACCCCTTCCATATAATTGTTTATTTCCTGCTGCGTCAGTGTCTCCCGGAAGCACAGCAGCGTGTTCAGGTCCACCTTTAGCAAACGCGCAAGCGCTGCCACCAGCGTGATGTCCGGGTAAGTGCTCCCCTTCTCCCATTTGTTCACCGCCGGAGCCGTCACGCCAAGCTGCTCTGCCACCTGCTCCTGTGTCAGCCCAAGCGCCTTGCGCCTTTCACGGATAACTGTATTGATCGGCATATATTTGCCCTCCTTTTTTGCGATTTTCCCGGGTTACCTTTACTATAGCAGACTGCCTTGCGATGCTCAATGGAGGGATTGTTAATTTTAAGTTCGGAAACTTAACGGCAGGTTAAATTTTCCTTTTCTTCAGGTTTTATGAACAGATCTTACTCCGACGTATCGCATACGCTGCCCCCAGCAGCAGCGCCGCGCACAGCAGCACACCGCCCAGCACATGAAACGTCACTGTGACGGAATAACGCTCCCCAAGATACCCGGTCACGGGGCTTGCCAGCACCATCAGCACGGAATACAGCATACTGTCCACACTGATCAGCGTCGCTCTCTGGTCGCTTGAGAATTCGCGGTTCACATTCTCACTGACCGCCACCTCGGAAAAGCCCTCGCACGCCCGCATGACGCAGGCGCCGGCTAATATGATAACGATCGTCCGGCTTCCGGTAAGATATGTCCCGGCTCCGCCAAGCAGGCCGCACAAAATAAGCACATAAAGCAGCCGCATTTTACTTTTTGCCGCCAGACGCGCTCCGGCCGCTCCCGCCAGCGGGATCAGCAGCAGCGGCATCCCGATCCACTTTTCCGGCCATCCGCAGTTTACAAGATGCTCCTGCAGGTACATCATCGTCAGATAGCACGGGCACGCCACCGCTGCGTCCGCAAACAGTTTTCCCATCGTCCCCGGATGCTTTCTCATAAAATGCAGCGTATCCAAAACATGATGCTTCAGCCGCACTCCCATCTCACGAAAGCCGTGTCTGCCGCGCTGTTTCTGTTCCTGCGTGACATGCGGTTCCTGCATTCCCATCACACAGAGAAACGCGCATAAATTCAGCAATACCGCCAGAAAATACGTGTACTGGTAGCCAAGCGCGATCGCAACGGGGCTTAACGTGCAGGACAGCGCACTGAATACGCGCCCTGTCACGCTCATTTTTGACCGTACCCCTTTATATGTCTCCGCACAGCCTGCTTCAAGAAGGCTGTCGTATGCGAGCGCCTCCTCCGTCCCGGACGTCAGATTGAAACTCAGCGCTGAAAAAATCATTCCCATATAAATCCAGCCGCTCCATCCGTCCAGCGCCATAAAAACGCCGGAACACATACCGGCGATCCCGGACAGCAGCAGCGTCCGCTTCCTGCCGAACAGATCCGCCGCCATACCGCTCGGAATCTCAAAAATCATGCTCGTCACATGGAAAACGCCCTCCGCAAGCCCCACCTGCGCCAGCGAAAATCCACGCCCAAGCAGAAAAATCACCCACACCACGTCCACCATCCGGAAGCTGCAAAACGCTTCATACATATACAGAAGGCGTGTCTGTCTCTTTATATTGTTCATCGAAGTTCTCTCCTTTTCCCTGTGAAGCGCAGCACAAAAACACGCACTGATCCTGCGCTGGTTACTGTTCACGTCGTTCACAGTAACCGCCGCTGCACTGCATTTTTCAATTTTAACTGTTATTTCTGGAAAACGCCCTGAAAAAGGGCAGACTGGTAGCCGGAAAAAATCAAATGTTTCCTTTAAATTTAAAGATAACGATTCTTCTCCAGCTCATGATAACTCCCTGAACAAATGAAATTTCTTTCTTACACCTTATCACAAAAAATTTGCAATGTCAAACACTTCCATTTTTTTCAGATTCGGTTTCCATTTTTTTCAGATTCGGTTATAATAGGGACAAAACGTTTTCAAGGAGGCCTCATCACATGAATAAAAATACATTTGCCCCGCTTCCGCCCATGGGCTGGAACAGCTATGACTACTACGACACGACTGTCACCGAAGCCGATGTCCGCGCAAACGCCGCGTTCATGGCGGAGCATCTGAAAAAATATGGATGGGAATATATTGTGGTGGATATCGAATGGTACGCTCACAAGGCAGGCTCTATGCGCGATCAGTTCCAGTATATTCCCTTTGCGCCCGTCGAGATGGACGAATATTCCCGGCTGCTGCCGGATCCCGAACGCTTCCCGTCCTCCGTCGGCGGCGCCGGGTTTGCCCCGCTGGCAGAGTACATCCACAGCCTCGGTCTGAAATTTGGTATCCATATTATGAGAGGCATTCCGCGGGCGGCCGCCCACAATCACACGGCTATTAAAAACTGCCCTCTGACTGCCGACCTTGCCGCCGATCCGTCCTCCATCTGCCTCTGGAACCCGGATATGTACGGTCTGCGCAATAACGAAGCCGGACAGGCGTACTATGATTCTCTTATGGAGCTTTACGCCTCCTGGGGCGTGGATTTCGTCAAGTGCGACGACATCTGCAACACCAATAATCAGAACCGCTACGGTGAGGGCAGCTACGCCGCCTGCTATGAGATCGAAATGCTTGCAAAGGCCATCCAAAAGTGCGGCAGACCGATCGTGCTCTCGCTCTCCCCCGGTCCGGCGCTGATCGACAAGGCCTGGCACTATGAAAAATACGCCAACATGTGGCGCATCACCGATGACTTCTGGGATAATTGGACGCTTCTGAAAAATATGTTCCGGCGCTGCGAGCTCTGGCAGAACCACGTATCCGCGGGCTGCTACCCGGACTGCGATATGCTGCCGCTCAGCAAGGTCGGCAAGGGTTTCGGCGAAGAACGGACCACAAACTTCACGCACGAAGAGCAGCGCACCATGATGACGCTCTGGTGCATCTTCGGTTCCCCGCTGATGCTCGGCGCTGAGATGACAAAGCTTGACGACTGGACGCTCTCGCTGCTGACAAACGAGGAAGTGCTTTCCCTGTGCACCCCGGAGCGTCAGCGGCGGCAGGTGCTGCGCAGCGACGAGGAAGCCGTCTGGGTTTCCAGAGATCCCGCCGACGGAAAAACCTGCGCGGCGCTCTTTAATCTTTCCGACGATACCAAAACCATCTCCGTACCGCTCACGGAACTGGAGCTTTCACAGGATGCGTGCCGTCTGCGCGACCTCTGGGACGGAAAGATTTCCCGCTGCACAAACGACTGCATCCAGGCGGAGCTTCCGCCGCACGGATGCGCGCTGTACGCGATTGAGGCATAGAAAAATCCGCAGGACTTCTTTCGGGAAGTTTCTGCGGATTTTTTTGTGCGCCGTGAAAAATGAAGATATTTTACAAGCCTTTTGCATTTTGAAATGCTACAATGGTAATCAACACGGAGGAAACACACATGAAAAAAGAAATACGGACGGTGGTTTACGATGATGAGCTTCGGATTGAGGCATATCGTTTTGAGGGAATCGTGCAGCCATTTCCAAACCACTTCCATGACTATTATGTAATTGGATTTATCGAGGACGGACAGCGTGTACTGTCTTGCAGAAATCAGGAATACGCCTTAAAAAAGGGCAATATTCTTTTATTCAATCCCGGAGACAATCATGCCTGTGTACAGAGTGATGAAGGTACGTTGGATTACCGGGGGTTCAACATTACCAAAGAAGTCATGCTGGATCTGGCAGAAGAAGTGGCCGGGAGAAGGGAACTCCCCGTCTTTTCCAAAACCGTGATCTTCGATGAGGAAGTGACCTGTTATCTGCATCCGCTCCACGAACTGGTCATGAAAGGCTCCTGTGAGTTCGGTAAGGAAGAAACTCTGCTGCTCCTCATATCCCTGCTGATCCAACGGTACGGGCAGCCCTCCCCAAGCTGCATCCCGGAATGCCCGAAGGAAATTGAAAAGGCCTGCGCTTTTATGGAGCAGCACTTCGCTGACCGGATTTATTTAGACCAGATCTGCCGCTATGCCGGTCTCAGCAAATCCACACTGCTTAGGGCCTTTACCAGATCCAAAGGCGTCACGCCATACAGCTACCTGGAAAACATACGGATCGGCAAAGCAAAGAAACTTCTGGAACAGGGCGTACCTCCGATAGAGGCAGCTATGCAGACAGGCTTTTCCGACCAGAGCCATTTCACGAACTATTTCAACCGGTTTATCGGACTGGCTCCGGGTCTTTACCGTGATATATTTTTAGAGAAGGAGGAAACACCGAATGAGTAAAAAAGCAGCCGGGCATCTGGCGGCACTGGTAACGATCTTGATATGGGGAACTACCTTCATCTCCACCAAGGTGCTGTTAGTGGATTTTGAACCGATAGAAATCCTGTTCTTCCGGTTTGTTCTGGGATTTCTGGCATTGCTGATCGTCTATCCCCATCGGATGAGAGGTACTAACAAACGGCAGGAGGCTGTCTTTGCAGCGGCGGGACTGTGCGGTGTGTGCCTGTATTATCTGCTGGAGAACATTGCCCTGACTTATACAATGGCTTCCAACGTGGGTGTGATCATCTCCATAGCACCCTTTTTCACGGCAATGCTCACCCACCTGGTCACAAAGGAAGAAAAGCTGCGCGCAAATTTCTTCATCGGATTTATAGTTGCGATGGCCGGCATCTGCCTGATCAGCTTTAACGGAGCAAAGATGCAGTTAAATCCCATCGGAGACTTGCTGGCCGTAGCTGCGGCAGTCGTGTGGGCCTGCTACTCTGTACTCACCCGGAAAATCAGCAGTTTTGGATATCACACCGTCCAGACCACAAGGCGGGTATTTGCTTATGGGATCGTATTTATGATACCTGCACTCTTCCTGTTTGACTGCCGCATTGGAGCAGAACGGTTCGCAAATCCAGTCTACCTGGGGAATCTGATCTTCTTAGGATTGGGCGCATCCGCACTCTGTTTCGTCACCTGGAACATGGCTGTGAAGATTCTGGGTGCTGTCAAAACAAGCATTTACATTTACCTGGTTCCGGTTATCACGGTTGTCACATCTGCCCTTATCCTGAACGAACAAGTAACCGTGATGTCCGGTGTTGGTACGATTCTCACACTGATCGGCCTGTTCCTTTCTGAGTACAGAGGGAAAACACAAAAACAGTAGGGGCAACATAAATGGCGCTCATCGGTTGTACTCCGGCGCTTGATGGATGAGTATTTCCCTTTTTATTTGCTTATCATCATATTATAGCGTCATCTCAAATGCAATATCTGCCCGGTCAAATGGAAACCGTTCCTTATCCACAGGGATTTCTTCAAATCCAAATTTCCGATAAAGATGGACGGCATGGGTACACTCGTGATTGGAAACAATAATGATTTTCGGAAGCCGCAGTTTTTTAGCGTAATCAATGCACGCCTTGAGACATGCGCTCCCGGCGCCGGTACCTGTGTACATTCCACGGGCAGCAAACTTCATAATCTCCCAATCACCATCTTCACGCGGGGCAATCATGCAGCAGGCCATAGCCCTCTCTTTTTCATCCAGAGCGAAAAAAATCTGGCCTCCTTTTTCGATATACGGCTCTATGCTTCCCAGTTCCCGCTCGTCCTCTGGCTCCATTTCAAACATTTCTGAAATCCATGCTTTATTCATTTCTATAAAATCATTTTTATACTTAAGATCATAGGGTACAATTCTCATAATCATTCACTCCCTTTGCGTAATAATCTTGTAATGGTCTCCAGCGCCCCGGTCAATTGCTGTTCTTCCTCTGAGGATAAGCCCCTGATCACTTTCGCGATTTCCTCATTTGATTTACGAATGAGATCTTCCGCACAGTCCTTTCCATCATCCGTCAGAAAAAGATGATAGGAACGACTGTCCTCTGCAGAGCGTTCCCTATGGATATATCCGCTCTTTTCATGTTTCTTTATTATGCGGCTCAGATAGCTCTTGTCAATATTCATCAGTTGAGCAATGTGCGCCGCATTACATCCTTCGTTCTCGTATATCTCAAAAAATACCCTGGCTTCCGTTACAGAATATTCTGAGCCGAGGTAATGATCTCCCAGCAAATTCATGGAAGGCATATAAAAACGATTGAAGGCTCTGATTTTTGCAATTGTCTTGTTCATAATTTTCTCCCGTTAGTGGACTATATCAACTATTATATGGATAATAGTTGATTTTGTCAACTTATTTTTTATAAATGTACTACTTTTTCTGCTCCAACTCCTTATATATCTAGCCGCATCTGACCATCTATCCAGCTTTTTTGCTGTGCCTCATGTATGACATCTCCCGGCATAGAACCGCCCAGCAAAAACGGAGAGGATGGATCGTGTTTTCTCATATTTTCTTTCACAAGTACTGCATCCGTATTCGCATAACAGTATCTGCACAGATGTCCGCATGTATCGTAAGCTCCTATATCCACGCCCAGCAGACAGGCGCACTGCCCGTTTCGCTGGTTGCTCTTTCTTTTAGGCACAGCAAGGTTTGCGTGAAGTGCCGTTTCAAAAGTGCTTACCGTCATGCAGCCAGAACAGTCCGCACCGTAAAGAGCCAATTCATCTCCTTCTGCACAGGGTTTTAATGCCATTCCATACTGCTTCGCAATTCGGATCATTTCTTTTCCAAGAAAGCTTCTGTCTTTTTTTGATACCGCTCTTGCCTCCGGAAAGTTGCGTTCTACCTTCTTATAAATATCGATAAAACTGATTATGCAGGATTTTGTATATCCGGAAAGTGCCGCAGCCATTTTTTCAAATACCTCCAGATGGCGCTCTGCAGAATAGGTATCATCAATAAAAATCGGGTCATACCGCCATCCCACACTGTCCACTCCAACGATATCTGACAATCGTTTAAAATCATTCATAACTTTTTCTTTTTCAGGCACATTTGGTTCTATGTCTTTTCCATATGGAGTGATGGTTACAAACCAATACTGTCCGTATGGCTTCAGTATCTCCATATACGGCAGCATAGGCGCCGGATTTTTTGTGCAAAACGCAATCAGATCCACCACATCAGGTGAAAGGCTGTATCTGGTTACCTGCATCGGATTATAGGGATTACGGACAAGCACAAATCCTTCCTTTATTCTGTTTATCAGCCATTTAGAATAAAACGCCGGGATATCCGTCCTCATTCCTGTCTGTATGATCATTTTTTACCTCCTCATCCAGCAGACGCTCTATCAGCCTTTCCCTGTTATTGATGAACATTTCCATAACCTGGTAGCTCTCCGTTTCTTCGTAGCTGCACCGTCTCATTTCACCATCATCAAAGGAAATGATATCTGCCCCGGGAATCCCCAATAAGATCGGGGAGTGGGATGCAATGATAAATTGGGAGCCTTTCTCCGCCATTTTTACTATCTGAATAAGCAATGTCAACTGTCTTTGCGGTGATAGTGCCGCCTCCGGCTCGTCCATGATATATAATCCTTCCCTGTCAAAAGATTGAAAATATGCCAGAAAGCTTTCTCCATGTGACTGTTCATGCAGGGATTTTCCTCCGTACCGATCGTAGTAGATTTCTTTTGGAGTTGTGTCCCTGTAATCTTCCGCTTTGCTGGCCACATTAAAAAAGCTTTCCGCACGAAAAAAATAATTTGACTTTGCCCGACGATATCCTTTTGCCATGCGAATGGCACTGCTTAATTGGGATACATCGTCAAATGTGCTGAATCTATAATTCAGTGTTCCGCCCTCCGGATTAAAGCCATAGGCTACTGCAATGGCTTCAAGCAAAGTTGATTTCCCTGCTCCGTTTTCGCCGACAAAAAATGTGATGTTCTTTTGAAAATCCAGGCCTTCCGTGTTTTTAAGCGCATCAATACTGTGCAAATATGAATCATGATCAATCTGATCCCAGTTAATACTGATGCTCTGGATAAATTTATGATCCATATCTCTTTCCCCCACACTTCTTACCTTCTATAATCTTTTCCGCCGCCTGCTCCGGCGTTATATGGGAAACATCTATTTTTTTCGTATCCAGTTCTTCATATAAACCAATCCTGGCAATGCTTCTCTGAATCACATCTTCTGACCGGATACCGGCATCTATATCCTTCTGCAGACGCTTTCTTAGACTATCTGCATCACAAATCAGAGAGATCGTATATATCTTACAATCTCCTGTTTCCAGCTTTGATATAATTTCATCTATAATCCCCTGCTCATGCATCACCCAACAAAATATGATATTCTCATATGCACTGCAGCGGATAAACTGATTCAGCAGGAAACAGATATTCTCCATTACCATTTTCTTCGTTTCCGGTGTTACCTGAAATGGATGCATATCCCAGCACCAGTCCCCGTCAAGAAAAACGCAGTTCGGCAGTTTATTTTTCAAGATCTGGCAGGCGGCCGTTTTTCCAACTCCCATAGTTCCGCCTATTAAGTAAACGTTTTTCATAGTCTTCTTATTCCTGCAGTAACTCTCATCCTTCCGAATGCTCCCAGTTCCTATGTTGTTTGTATCATTCTATACCAAATTCTTTGGCGTATTCTATCACACCATTCACTTTCTGAAAGTTTTCATCTATTTTATAAGCCATAAAATTTTCCCTTTGCACATCAAAAGGCGGCAGTATTCCCAAAGTATCCGCTGGTACATAGCCTGCTCCTGGATAATATTTTTCGCTTCCCAACACAACGGAATATCCATAACCTAACTCCTGTGCAATTCTATGTCCTTCTTTTATCAAAGCAGTTCCAATCCCTTTTCTCTGATATTCTGGCAGAACAGATAATGGTGCCAAAGCTAAAACAACATTCTCTCCCACTCTCGCTTTTGTAAACATGATATGTCCTATGATTTTTTCGTTTTCTTCGGCTACCAGGGACAATTCCGGAATATATGCCTTACCTTTCCTTAATGCATTTACTAAGTCCTGCTCATTTCCATCTGCATGTTCTGCACTGCCAAAAGCATCCCTTACAACCGCATAAATTGCTTTATAATCTTTTGGTTTCTCTTTCCTTATATTCATAAAACACCTCGTCAGTCGAGTAGACCTACACCTCACAATGTAAGCCACTCACAGAACCGTACGTGGGGTTTTCCCGCATACGGCTCTTCATAATAATATTTCACCATTTCAATGAATCCTTCTCTTGTGTAACTCTTTCTGTCGCTTCGTCTGTTCAGCACTTTAAAGTCCTGCAAAATATACTGCACAGCGAAATACATACAAAAAACATCTGGCCGTTTCAATCGTTTTTGTATCAAACCGGCAGGGCTATCAAACACCGAGCCTCCTGTGTCGTGGCTCCCGCCATCGGACGGCTGGCTCTCGATAACGGATTCCGTGGCTCTATTCCAGGAGCTGCCACAGCTGTGCCGTGAAGATATAAAGCCGATCTTATTCTGAAAACTCTCTGCGGCATCACCATTTTGCGCGCTCCTTCCTGTCCCATCACTTCCCAATCAAAGCTGCAAACTCCGAATCAAATTCCTTCATGCGGTTATCTTGATTAAAGAAGTGGAGTCCCCAAATCTTATAGTCGTTGTCATCCACAAAAATTGTAGCCGGCACAGCTTCTGTCTTTAACTGGAGCAGGAATTTTTCTTTCCAGGCATCCTTTTCAAGAAGTTGCGTACCTTTCGGCTCGATAAAAATCTGTAGCTGCTCAAATCCATCCGTTTTGTCCCGTTGCAGGAAAAGAACATAGTCAGGCTCGAATCGTTCACCATCTTCAAACGAATAGATATGGAATTCCCGCTCATTTCTGACAAGGTAGATACGGTTATATATCTTTCGCAGATCAGTAACATATCCGCGGAAATAAGCAACAAACGCTTTCTCTTCTGATGTTCCGTAGTTATCAGTATAGACAAACCAGTCTTCTGCAGCGAGGTCAATTTTCCATTCGTTCTTTACGGATGGATCATTCTGCGAGATACCTATACCGCCATCATGTGGATCGGTGTAATTGACAGTCTTGTTACGAAAGACATCTCTGATTTTCCTTGCTCTGAATGTCTTCGTTCCTCGGTATGTTTCCTCAATGCCGGAAATGGAACCGGCGATTTTACCGAGAACATAGGAAACAGCAGCATAGAGCGTTTCCATAGTCGGATGCTCATCTTTGCTCTGAATGTCAATACGAACAGCACCGAGATATTCTTTATCCATAATGAATTGCCTCGTGGATGTAATATTCGGAAAATATGAGTGCAGCGTGTTAAATTTGAAAATCGGATACTTCATGAGCGCCTTGTTAACAACAGCGTAATTTATCGCCGCAATCTCTCCAATCGTCATGTGCGCTGTCTTTAAATCGAAAACAAGGTCAACGTCTTGTGACATTTCAAGCATAACGGAATCAGCACCGGAGGCTCCCGTAGCAGCCCGGAAACGGTATATGTCATCCCGAACGGTCGGCGTAAGGCCACGCACATCTTTTCTGTCTTTTACCTCTCTATCATTCAAGAAGATCAAACCCTGCTGGTATATGTCGCTGGCTTTAAAATCATCCTTAAGAACATATTCACGCTGTACAATTTTGTCGGTATCCAGACCAATTTCACGCAGGGCATTACGCAGCTCCGTTACATAACGATGGTCGTTCTGGCAATGGTAATAGAGCGTCTCGCAGACACGCAGTTCGCATGCTACATCTTCGTCATATTTCCTCTGAAACTTCGGCTGCTCATCGTCAATCTGAAATGGGCAGTATCTTGCTCCACGCCCGATTAGCTGTGCTTCCGCTATAGTGGCAGGAGCTATTTTTTTACCGCCGGACTGTCTCGTCTCATAAAGCCGGACAATGTCAAACAGATTCAGAACATCCCAGCCTTCATCCAGTTTCTTGACCTCAAAGACCGCACGGTAAGGATTGCCCGCATCTTCAAGCGAATTCAAGAGAATCTGTTTCTGCGTGGCATCCTTATCATCATTTACAGAAACACAATGCTCCTCGGAAAAATCATCACGAAGCTCTGCAGCAAGCGTATCAAAAGAGATACCGTTATTAGCAAAGTAAACAAAGGCTTTGTGCATGACATCGTTGTTGACGGCTGTAGAGAGGTTTCGCAGCTGTGCGCCGGTCAACTTTTTCATCGTTTCAATAAACTCATCCATAAAATCCTTGCTGTCAGCAATTTTCGCTGCCTTAAACAGGACTACGGGTTTAATTCCAAGGCGATGGTCCTGAAATACCTTCAAGCGATATTGACTGAGAACAAGCGCCTGCAAAGCTCTCTCCATGACAGTCAGGTCAGAGCGCAGCGTGATGATGTCTTTGGAATATCTGTCGTTATAAAATTTTGCCAGGGCATAATCGAATATAATCTTGTTCTCGTATGCTGCACGGATTGCCGGATTTGTAAGGTCGCAGGTAGCCGTAAACTCCAGCAGGATGTTATCGGCGTTTCTGCTGAAGATATTCTTTACAGTCTGCTCCCAGGAATGATAGCTTGATTCCTCGTCAGCAGACAATTTCTTCCTTGTGTCGACATTCAGATGATGCGCCTCGTCAGAAATCAGCACAACCTTCTGCTCGTCAAAGTCATCAAAGGACATCCCGTTTTCCTTTGCCATCCACATATCCATGTGGAGTCCCTGCGTGGTAGCAAAGCAAATGTTGATGGCGTTCTGGTCTGCGTACTGGAAATTATCCACCTGGTTGATGCGGATGCGTTCCCCGTCCAGCACAATCTCATCTGCAAAGAGATATTTTGAGGATGCCGGATTACAAAAATTCTCCCGTGTCTTTTCGACAATGTTTGAGAGGTTAACAAAGAACAGGAAATTCCGATACCCCTGCTTATAGAGATACAGCATCAGTCCTGCCATAATCAGCGTCTTCCCGCTGCCTGTTGCCATGTGAAAAAGCACCTGCACGGGCTTCGGTCGCTTATTGCTCTCAAAATGCGTTATAAAGTTTTCAAACGCCTGCTTCTGATACGGGCGCAGCTCGAAATTCGGGTTCAGGTTCTCCGGGATGTAGGACGGAAGAACAGCGCTGCTGCCGTATTCACGCAAGGCATCTATTTTTTCGTATAAGAATGCCATCGATTATCCCTCCCTGTAAAAGCTCCTCGTAAACGCTTTGTCCTCATCGGAGATGCCAAACTCCTCATCATCGATATCACAATAGTTCACATACAGGAGATTCTTGTCTAAAATCTCCATCAAGAACCGCTTCTTATCATCGAGCGCGAGTGCGGAATAATCATCGGCAGCCGCATCAATGTCCGCCGGATTCACCTTGTAGCTGATAAAGCCGGACTTTACCATTCTTCCGTAGATGTCGGACAAGATGGCATCATCAGTAGCGGCTTCGATTTCTTCCACAATCGTTTGATTCAGTTTTGCTAACTGGAAAAAGGCAATTGTGGATTCAGGGGCTATTTCCTTGAGAACATTCAAGTTGCGAACAAGCGTGTCTGTTTCTACATAGTCCATCTGTTCAGCCAGAATAAAACGGCGATGGCCTCCATCCTGCTTATTAATTTCCATCACAGCATGGCCTGTGGTTCCGCTGCCGCCAAAGAAATCAAGAATGAGGGCATCCTTATCTTCCTTAACCACCGAATTCACACACTCAATAACCGTATAAAGCGATTTTGGATAGGAGAACACGGTATTGGGCACCAAATCCTTCAGTAATTGGGTGCCATTGACGCTTGCGTCAAACTTCGAATCAGTCCATACCGTTTTATATGTCCCGAAGTTTTTACCAATTTCAATGTCATATCCTGTTCTTGTCTTTTTCACCCTCAGCAAATCAAATATAGTTTCGACTGTCTGTCGGGCATATCTCCATTTTCTTTCTATACCTTTTGTGTCTATCGGATAAATATAATATTTATCCCCGTGCTGCTCAGTCTGTGATGTCGGATGAAATGCATCATCCGCTACATCTCCAAATCCAATTATTTTTTCGTCCTTCACAATAATCGGATAGAAGCAATTCTTCGCATCCGTTCTCAGAGATTCGCCTCCCCAGTTTCTCAAAGGAGACCATTCAATTTCATCCTCGGAAAGCGTCCGACTGCAAATTGTTTTTTTGCCCTTCGGTGTTACGAAAATAGCATATTCGTGTGTATAAGAGAAATTGGTGCCTATCGTACCACGCGGATTATGAATAACCGTGATACAATCAACATCATATTCCGGGAAAATCTCCTCAATTAAAATCTGCAATCGAGGCTGCTCGTTCTTGTCGATAGCCACGATCAAAACGCCATCTGACGTTAAAAACCTTTTCGCCATTTGAAGTCGTGTTTTCATGAATACAAGCCACGTTGAGCGATTAAACGAATTGTTGTAAGCAAAAGTGTTAGCATTACTTGTAGGATTATAGGGTGGATCGATGTAGACACATTTTACCCTACCTTCGTAACGCTTCAGCAAGGAAGAAATAACCAACAGATTATTCCCCTTAATAATCAGGTTATCACTTTCCGAAAACTGGGTTATTTCCTCAGTGCCATCCTTTGTATATCTCTTTGCACCAGAGAACACCTTAGGATATAACAGTCGATCCACCTCATCGGGAGCAAGAGTCTCATTGTAGAAGATTTCCTGCCGCTTTTGATCCTCTCTTGTTTGACCGCCTTCAAGAACGCAATCCTTATACGGGAAAACTAATTCCACTTCTCCAGATGTAGCCAGCATCTGTTCCGATTCGTCAACAAGCCCAATCTTATTCTTGAACCGGGTATAACTATCCGGCAAGAATTGACGATTATTAATCACCCAGGCAAACCCCATTTTGTCAAAAAACCTTCACGCCGTCAACATCAGCAAAGAAACGGGCAGATGTATCTTCGTTTGAAAGAAGGAGCCTAATAAGTCCCTGATCCATCTTCATTGCTGCCTCATAGACCGCATTACGCAGGAAAGTGCCATCCTCGGCCACAAATCTCTCATCTGATTTCAGTACCGTCAGTAAGATTTCATAAAATTTCGCCATCTTATTCTTCTCCTTCATCTATGAATAGCTCCGGTACATTGTACTGGATTTCTTCAGTGTCTCGTTTCACCATTTCGTTCGGACACTCCAACAATGCTTTTTTCAGCAACTTAGGATTGTCCGGATTCCCCCCGTACATACTTATCGGCATTTCGCCGTATATATCCGGTCGAATCCCATTTAAAACCGCTGTGTTGCAGAATGAGCCGCAGGCAGTTTGTTGTCGCATACTCCACAAATTGTTAAAAAACCATGCCAGAGTACTTCAAATAAAAAGGCTTCTCCCAACTCATCTGCTTTAAACCAATTTTCCTTAAATTCAACCCACTCTCTTTCGGAATCATACTTCCGAATTTCTTCTATTATTTCGTCTCCATTCCCCATATTGATTTGCCTTTTTTATATGAGTTTATCACCCACCTATTGTAGCATAGATGGGTGATAAAGTGGGTGATAAATTTGTTTTTTCTCACTCTTTCTTATTTACGTCTCAATTGCAAATATAGATGAATAATTTAACATCCTAATCACAGCCTCAGCCTGCTGTTATCCAAATCACTAACTCATCCCTGCCGCAAAATATCTAAACCAGATCCCCAACCCTCCGACCAGAATGGTTGATGTGTTCTAACGGAGATATTATTGCGGTCAAATCTGCTCTCCGACGTTGACTGAAAAATGCCTCCAAAGCCTGTCAATACGGCACTTTTTTCGGCGGTCAGTCCTTAGTACGTGACATCTATGCTACGTACTCCACATAGCTCGATTACTCCAGATTGATGTCAGATTTTTGCGGTTGTTCGCGGGAATTTATCAAACCGTATTTTTGCAAAAACACACCGATTTTTTACCCTTGTCCATTCTCTGAAACAGGTCATAGACCTTGCTCCTTAATTATATGCGACCCCACAGATTTGCCGACCACCTCAAGACTTCACTCTGACGGAACAAGTTCGAAATCCCATCGTCTTAACATTAGAAGTCCTATACATCAGACTTTTCCCCAAATTCAAATCTTGCCTTGCCTGCTGCAATAGCTACTTCCTCTTCTGTCTTATCAGGAACAACCCACAAGCCCTTCATGAATCGAGAATAGTATTCATCTTCTATAATTTCCTTCGGAGCCTGAATACGATAATTGTCAGGATACTTTTCAAACGGCCATTTCCAGACGTACTCCAGTATTCCCAAAAATTCTCCAACACGTATGGCACACAAATTCGGCGACCCAATAAGGACTGAAAACTTTATATTCTCATTATCCAGTCGACGGCAGAATTCTTCACACTTTTTTATCTCATCCAAATTAAGCGGTTTGCCTTTTGAAGCCTCCTTTTCCGAATGTGCTATCCTCGCATATAAATACCTTCATTCATGTCGTATAAGAATTCTCTTCGTGTCCTTATATTTTTTACGCAATGACGGAATATCTATATCTGTATTTAGAATTTCACGCACAACACCCCACAGGCCATCTTTTGCATCTGGGAAGCTATCCATATACTGCACGAACGGAATCTCCATCACGAACTTTGCTTCATCTTCAATGCCTCTACCCGAAACACCATAATCCAGTACAGGCGGCAATCCAGTTTTTATATCTTTTCCAAAAATAATTACTCCAGATGCCGGTGCTCCTCCCAACAAAGTCACGCTAATAGCAAGATCTAAAATCATTCCATCAATCGTGACCCATGAATGATCAAAATACAGTCCTTGCCCTAATACTTCTCCTATACAAAGTGTTGGCTTATACCCCATTTCATTTAAGCTTACATAAAGCGCTGCACAAGTAGCGTGGCAAGCACCCCACCATTGCTTTCGTTCCATATACTGATATGTATTTGCAAGCACATTTCCAATATCTTCTCTATAGCCATTCTCTTTAACTGCGTACCTTATTCGCTCCGGAACGCTCATTGTGTCCTTTTGCAAACAACACTTCTTATATTTCTTTCCGCTTCCACAAGGAAACGGATCATTTCTACCAATTTTCATGATGCACCCTCTTTCTATTCCTCGTCATTGTAAATTATTAATTTTATTGGTGCTTATCGCACCTCATAGAGTTTGAATAAAATCCTCCAAAAGCCTTTCCATACCGGCTTTCCCATTTCTTCGCGTTTCTGTTTCCTTTCTTCCGAGGAAAGGTCTTTGAGTTTCCTCTCAATAAAGAAGAGGCGGTTGAAGTAGGCAAGGCCGACTTCCGCCGGAATCCATTGGGGAATTGGGAAATCTCCCTTCCTTTGGCAGAACCGGCTCCGGAATCGCTTCCTCCGAAAGGATATCCAGCAGCTTTATTTTTTGCCATTCTTTTGGAAGCGCCTTATAAAATTTCCGACGGCAGTGCACCTGGCAGCATACCAGGACCACACCCTCTACTTTATTGTAACCCTGGTACCCATCGCACTGGAGCAGTCCGTGGAACCCCTTCAGGGCTTCCGTGGAGTGAAATTCATCAAGGAACATTACACAGGATTGATTGACGTAGAAACCGTTACAGCAGAAAATCGTGTTCTTCTCCCATGCAAAAAAGCTGTATTCTAAAAAGGGGTGTGTTCAGCTAACAAACACCTCTTATTTGGCGTAGACAGAATCAAGACGGTGTGTTATTCATCGGTTACGGGACAAGGGCTGCACAGTGTGTTTTGGCTGTATGGCATTTGATTCACCTCCCATTGTGTATGAAAAAAGGCACCTACTCTTTTGATAAATATCCCTTCTTTTCGTCCAAATCGCATTAAAATTGGACGATTCCATTTCTAGTTGGACGAAAAATTTTACTACTCATTAAATGCATCTCTCCGCACATAATAAGTGCTTCTTCCACTTCCACATTTGACAATTACATTTTCTTCCGTCAATTTTTTTAGGGCATTCAGAATTGCAGAACGTCCAGCCCCTGGACAAGCGGCAATCACTTCCACCCCGGTAAATTTTCCAATCTTTCCTTCCACATATGCCCTCACCATATCATAGGACCGGCTTTTCGTTCCGCCAGCGTTCATAATACCGACACGCTCTTCAAATTCTGTATAGCACGCCAGAATAACTTTCAGTATATACTTAATAAATGGTGTCGGGTCATTTTGTTCCTCATGCCACCCATAATCTGCTCCTTCAAGCACATCATAGTAAACATCCTTCGTCTTTTCGATCTGCTTTTCGATACTGATATATTTTCCAACTTCATACCCATTTTGATAAAGCAGAAGCAAAGTAAGCAATCGGCTCATGCGGCCATTCCCATCATTGAATGGGTGGATACACAGAAAATCACAAATAAATACAGGAATCAATATCAACGGATCGACAGCCTCAAGCGAAAGCGCTCGTTCATAACTGGAGCAAATAGCTTCTATTGCTGCTTCTGTTTCGTACGGCGGAACCGGAGTGAAACGAGTAACCTGTGTTCCATCCGCTTTTGTCTCATTGATATAATTCTGAACATTCTTAAAATGCCCGCCATACGACATTCCAGCCCGTTTTAACAAATCCCTGTGCAGTTGAAGAATATACGATGGCTTTATGGCAATGAAATCATGGCTTTCATGGATTGTGTTTAATACATCGCTGTAACCCATAATTTCACTTTCATCCCGGTTCCTTGGAGTGGTTTTTTCTGTCATCAACTGTTTTATTCTTGTACTGGTAGTAACAATCCCTTCAATTTTGTTCGATGACTCTGTGCTCTGTATCCTGGCAATTTCAATAAGACGCTCCAGTTCAACAGTTTTTTGCCTTACATATAAGTCCTGCCTGCCCTTACATTCATGAATCTTAGCGATATAGGAAACAGTCTCCGTATCCCACATCCTCTCTGATAACTTTGTATAGTCAAAATTTCTCATTTTACACCCAGACTGAATTTGCTCCAACCATTTTTTCATCCAGTCTTACTATCCTTTCGTCCATATTATACCCTGATCTGGACGTTTTATCAAGAAGTTGGACGATAATCCTCTTTTTCCTTTGGAACCGCACGTTTTGAGATTTTATTCATTAAATGTAATTTCCATCAGTTCCGCCGCAATGTCCTTACTCACCACTCTCATCAGATTATCCTCTGCATTTTCTTTCCCCAATAAATTCATGCTTCCATACCATACAATCTCATTATCTATGACAGCATAATGCTCACAGAAATCTTCTTTTTGCTCCACATAAATCCCCGCCATACGCATTTCTTCATGAAGCTGCATCCAATAATCCACCTTACCATAGCCATATACATCTGGCGACCAGGTAACAACCGTAATCCTTACTCCCATCGTCTGACGTTCCCGCAGAAGCTTAATGAGCGTATTTATTTTTGTACCGCTGATAGCCGGGCTGGATATGACAACACTGCGTACAGCACTAAGTAAATCTTTCTCATAGCTCTCTTTATAATTTTCAAAGTCATAAATGGCATTCATCGGTTGTACTCCGGCGTTTGCTTCCGCCGCGACTGCGTAGCCCATCTGCTTATACGCCCGCAGACGTTTCGCATACATATCGTCAAACATCGGAATATGACTGTCTACATAATCATAAACAATCACGTTTTTCTTTCCTTCATAATCACGGTTAAGCCTCCCCGCATACTGTTCCACTACGCTGCGGAAAGATATGGGAGTCGCCATGATCAAAGTGTCCAGACGGGGATAATCAAATCCTTCGCCAATCAAACTCCCTGTGGCTATCAGAATCAGTGTTTCGTCATCCGGAACCTGCTGCATCTGCAACCGGATTTGCCGATGTTCCCTTTTCGAATTATTTCCGGTCATCAGAAACACATGGTCTGCATACGTCTGAAGCCTCTCATACATTTTTAACGCGTGATCTTTGTACCGAGACAATACCACCGGCGTCCTTCTGGTCTGTACGCATTTTCGGATATCATCTATTATCTGCTGATCCCTCGCATCATTATTTCGAATCAGCTCATATGCTTCGTTCGGATGCATTTTCTCCTTTTGCCCTCTCGGCGCCACCGCTTTTGTAAATCTCGGAAACACGAGATGCGCTATCCCCTGTGCTTCGGCTTTATCCTTTGCCGTATAGCGATATCTGATCGGTCCAAGCAGCATATAAGTAATCTTTTCCAGCCCGTCGCCGCGCATCGGCGTGGCAGTCACGCCATACACATAACGGGCATTTACCTGATTCAGGATATTCGCCATCGTATTAGAAGCCGCATGATGACATTCATCCACCAGCACCATTCCATAATCATTGAGCTTTTCATGGAACTCTCCCTTTTTGCAAAGCGAACCCACCATAGCAATATCAATCATTCCAGTCATGGAATCATGCGCTCCCTGGAGCTTTCCTATAATACTTTTTCTTCTCCTGGTTCTTCCTGTTTTTGTCTGATACTCTGGCGGCTCTTCCTGTATTTCCAGGAAACGATTCAGTGCCTCTTCCCATTGTTCAATCAGCGACGAAGATTCCAGCAGAATAAGTGTATTTACTTTTCTCTCCGCAATTATGGCGCTGCATACAACCGTTTTTCCAAATGCTGTAGCTGCGTTTAGTATCCCGGTATCGTACCGCAGCATTTCTTTTAGCGCCGTTTTCTGTTCCGGACGGAGCTGCCCGGTAAACTCAGCTTTTATCCTTCTTCCCGGCTGTCTTTCATCCGCAATCTCATACATGATTCCTGCTTCCCGGCACTGTCTGGTCAATTCATCATACAATCCTCTCGGTATTTCTATATAACCACTCAGATGCTCTTTCCCCATATAAATCCATCGTGCATTATCATAGTTTGAAAGCCCCATCGCCTTGTTTTTATAAAAAACCGGATTACTCACAGCGGCCATCCTCCGTATCTGATTCTGAACTGCCGGTTGTACATTCATCGTATCCACATAAATTCCGTCCGATAGCGTAAGGCTTAGTTTCCCATCTACGCCTGATTTCAGAAGCCCCGCCCTGTTTTTCCACGGTTTTTCCCGTGTTTCTGCATTATCTTCGCTGCTTTCAACATAAAAAATACTGGTTGAGGTCCACTCCTGAATCTTAGTTTCCATAAATTCAGCAGAAATCCTTGGCTTACTCCACAGCACATTCCACTGATCCGGGTATGCATTCCAATTCTTGTCCACAAAAGCACTGTTTCCTGACAACAGCGCTCTCCCCTGAAGGGGCAGTGCAATCAGATTTCCCAGGCCGCCTTCCGGCAGGCTGTCCTGCGCCGGGAGCATACGGTCATAATATTGAAATGATTTCAGGTTTACGGTTTCCGCTCCTTTTTCCAGCAGAGCATTCCCGAATCTTCTGGCTGTCGATGCGGGAACTGCTCCGTCGAAAAAAATCCATACATGAGCACCTCTTCCGGAACGCGAACGTTCCACGAGAGGATCGATCCCACTCAATTCACAGATCAGACGCATCGCTTCTACTTCTTCCCTCCATGTCTCGCCTTTATTGGCAAAATCATTTTTTTCTGCTTCTTTTTCATGATTATCAAAATCAAACACCAAAAAGCGGCAGGTTCCGTTCGGAAGCAATGGGTAGACACCTATCACATCATTTCCGTAAGGATCTGCCCCTTCCAGATGGCTCTTAATCTGCCCGATTTTTAATTTCGTCCAGTCTCTGTCCGGACAATCTATACAACGTATCTTCTTCCCATACTTCCTTGGGCAACACTCTTTCCAGAAACGATTGCACTGTGGGAAATACCCGACTTCTCCCGTAGATTTCTTTACGGTACGCTTACTGTACACATCCTGTCGCCCCCAGAACCTCCCATAAAATTTATTAGCCATTTCGTCTGTAATACAAGGCGGATGCATAATTCTCCCGCCCTGATTTTCTTCCCGCAATTCTGTTCCATCCGGATGCTGATATTTTCTCAGCTCATCTGCATAAGAAATACCTGACCGCTCCAGAATCTCCTTTAGCGCCTGATTTTCCAACTGAAGATCATTCATACGTTTTTGCAATAAAGTTATATTCTCCAGTGCATCCCGCACAAATTTCACCTCCCTGTTTTTCGCAGATAATTTATCACTGTGTTTTACCATAGGATATCATAAATCCGAGGCAAATGCACCCTATCGTTTTTTTGAGATTTGTGTCCGAAAATGCGGTCATATAACCGCATTTTTGTCAGATTACTTATTTCGGTATCCGGCACATGCCTGTCTTTCCCCAAATACCCTGCTCCATAATTTTAAATGCCGCTGCTATCTTTTTTTGATGTTCTGCTAAAGCTGGTACAGCGAGATAATCCCTAACAGAACATTTCGGAAAAGTGATCTTCAGTATATCCGTCTTCGGTACACCCGTGGCCTTTTGAAGCTTGCTGCAGATCTCATGGAAATACTGTATTTCCTGCTTCCTGCTCCGGTGATTGTAAATCAGTACACTCTGTCCCTGCTGAACATAGTCCCTAACCTCTTCGTAAAATGTATATTTGATACTCTTTGCAGATTCCTTTCCAATAGACTTTACCAGCATTCCGTTATCCGGATCTACAAACACAATGTCAACGCCTTTTAATTTTTCTAAAGCCCGTTTATGCCATTCGTCACGCCCGGCAGCGGTCACCGGATCATTATAGTATCTTGCATTCAAGACAAAATCCCCTCTTTCCACTGCGTTAATGGAACGGTCATCGGACTTCGCAATCTTTGTAAGGCTTTCTGCCAGTGTTTCATCACATGTCCATAGCCTAATTGGAATAAGATATTTCCCATCTTCCTGCTTGAAGGTACCATCAGGTTTCTTTTCAATGTCCATTGGCTTGACGTGATACCAGTTCACGCCCACAGACAAATCTTGTGCCTGTAATGTCTTAAGCAGCCCTATCTTTCCAAAGTCGCCGATATCGCCAGCATATCTGTCCTGCATATCATCACCTATTTTGCTCCTCCAAAGTACTTCTCTGCGATTTCATCCAGCTGGCTCTTGATTATATCAAAATCACCATCCAGATTTAGCGTTTTAACTTCGATCTGATTCCCGCTCATCCGATATTCCTTCTCCGGATAGATTTCCTCGTCAGTTCTGGCATAAAGGAGCATACCTGCCACCTTGTGCGGTTGCTCAGACAGTTCCGCTTCCTTGTTCTTTACATAAGTAAATATCTGATACAGATTCCCAGAATGAAGCGTATTTTTATCATAATGACGCTGTGTTGTATGCGCGTAATACTTCGCGTCAATAATCAGGGTCTTCTCATCCTTTGTCAGCATTATATCGGTCTGCATTACCGGAAGCATCTCACCGAAATCATCATCCAACTGCCACGGTATCTGTGATGCATTAGCAGTCAGCTCCGGATGCTCTTTACGGAAATATTCCAGAATGAATTTCTCATACAGGCGATGCATTCTCTGTTCATCAAGAAAATCCATCATCTTCGTTGTGCCATTTGACTGCGTCTGCAACAAGCCTTTAAATACCAGATAACATATAGAAATCAGCATCCTGTATGTCTGATTATTTCTGTTATACTGAATATTCCAATTTACAGAATACAGATCAATGACATCCACATCTTCAAAGAAAACCATCAGCTTTCTCAGTTCCTTTTTCCTGGATCTGGAGATATCCCCTCTGAGCAAAAGAAGGACTGTGGATTTGATGATTCTGTTCATTACAGAATTGACGGAAAAATCATCATACGAACAGATCATCTGCCTACTCAGGAATGTTTGTGTCTTTATAGATTCAGAAATAGCCAGCTTTCCACGAAGCGATGATAAAGCCTCTGTCTTTGGAATATACTCCCTCCCAAGGCCGCGCTTAATCTGAGTACTGATTCCTCTTGCCAGGATTGCAGCACACAATTCGGCGGTATTATCAAATTCCTCTGTTGCTATATTCTTATACCCCTGCTCATTCAGAACCTGAAAAGCATAGGCAAGCATATAGTATATGTTCTGAATTCTTATCACTTAACAGCACTCCTCAGGTTATCGCTCCACTCTTTTACCTTTAATGGTTCATCAAACCAGTACTCTTTTAGCATTGGTATCAGTTCATACTCTACAATTCCCTGAAGCTTCTCATCCGTCACTTCCTCCGGCTCCATGTTGCAGAAATAGCTGTGTCCGATACAGAACCCTTCTCCCAGAGACTCATCAGCCGCAATCTTCTCATTAAGACTCTGTACGCAGCTTACAAGCGCCTCAAACTTCTTATTGTCCAACCCATCCCTGTATGCACGGAAGCCTTCTGTCGTAAATCCTGGTTTAAGCTCAAAAAATGCAAATCTTCTTCGCAGCGCATAATCCAGCATCGCAAGACTGCGATCCGCTGTGTTCATCATACCTATGATATAAACGTTCTCCGGAACATAAAACATTTCATCGCGATAGAGCAGCTGAAGTTTGTTCTTGTTTCCACGTTTATCATTCTCAATCAGCATAAAAAGCTCTCCAAAAATCTTGCTTAAGTTTCCGCGATTGATCTCATCAATGATGAAGAAATATTTATTATCACTGTCTCTTTCTGCCTTTTTGCAGAAGTTATAGAATACCCCTGTCTTGATATCGAAACCGTCAGCTGACGGTCGAAATCCCATGATGAAATCTTCATAAGAGTAGCTCTGGTGAAACTGAACCATCATGACACGCTCAACATCCTTCACTCCCATAATGGAATAAGCAAGACGCTTTGCGACAAACGTCTTTCCTACTCCAGGAGCCCCCTGCAGGATAATGTTCAATTTGCTATCAAGAACTCCGACAAGCTTGTTATAGGATTTTTCATCCATATATACTTCATTCAGGAAATCCTCCACGGAATACGCCGGATAAGCAATTACCTTTGTATCCTCTTCGTCATCCTCGAAGAACCCGGATATTTTATTAACAAAATCAGTGTAGTTGGTGACATCGGTCAGCGTTTTCATAGCAAACATTTCATCACTCTGCCAGCTGCCTTTATGAGTCCATTTCACTTTGCGAAGGTTCGGATATTCGCCATCATGGTTATCGTCATATTCATAGTCGGATTCTACTACTCCGCGTCCAAGGATCTCACTGCGTCCGCGCTTGGCAAAAATCACATCACCCGGCTTAATGTCATGAGCAAACTGCCATACTGCATGTGCAGAATTCTTATATGATGAATCTCCACCATGAATGTCTCTCAGCTTCTGAGCCATTTCATCCTTGCTGGCATAGGTGTTCAAATCTCCCAGCTCATCCCAGCCAAGTCCCATGATCCCGGCAGAATAAAAATCTTCCCACATGGAAGCACCTTCACCCGGTGCATATAACCAATAGTGAACGGTTGCCACATCAGCATCGCCAAGGGAATTCTTTTCCTTACTCTTCGCAGCGTTATCAGCTACACCATTTTTGAAAATCTCAGATGCAAGCTCATCGGTCATCTCTACCGTCCGGCCTTTGTCCGTCAATGTCCAGATGCCATACACCTTATTATCAATATATCCGGCTTTTACCAGATAACTCCTGGCAAAAGCCACCTCATTCTCAAACTTGTTGACGTTATTCTTTCCACAGGCAGCATTAACTTCCTCATCAGAAAGCTTCTCGTTTGAAATAATTTTCTTTCTTGTATCTTCAGGAGTGGCAGATCCTCCCAGATCACGCAGGCTCTGAAGGACTGGTCTAAACCATCTAAGAAAAGCAGCATTCGATTTTCCTGTCTTAGCCGCTTTCTCCATCTCGCTGTTTTCCACAGAAGTGATCCACGCTTTATAGGAAAGCTCCGGAAATGATGTATACCCGTATTCTCCGGATTCTACTGCAGACTTGCATTTATCACAAATAGAAAGATATTTTTCAGCAGCAGGAACCGATTTCAGAGTCTTCATTTCCGCAACAACATTGGCAGATATATTGTCCGGATTACTCATAAATTCTCTGTTCCGTGAATCAAGACTGATAAAAGTATAGGGTCTGATCCAGTACAGACCCATCGTCAGATTCCAACGAACGGCAAACTGTGACCTAACCTGATCATAGGCTGAAATAAATGCAGCTCTGCTCTCTTCAGAGTCATTTTCCGCTAATTTGATGGCGGATTCAAAAGCATTCCATAGATTGTCAATGTCATCATCTTTTCGGCGATCACCACCTTCAAATGCATAGAATGTAGCCATCATATTGTTCAGAACCGGAATACCGGAGAAATCATCTGGTACATCCGCTTCTATTTCGAATAAAGTCTTAATGCCGCCTAAGATACTGATACGTTTTGCATCAGTGATGCCCTTGTTAAACAATCCAAAGATGGTAAATGGATCAATGTCTTTTGGAACATTATCCTTTTCGAGCTTCGGAAGTTTCATCCCTATGTTGGAATAAACTTTCTGCAGCGTCCCAATCAGAGACGACCTGTCCGTTTTGTATTCCAGTAGTTTCGTTGCAAACTCCATATAGAAGCTTACCCATTTGAATTGTTCTGCCATATTCACTGCCTCCCTTGATCTAATAATGCTATTTTACCACATCCGCCCACTCTTTACTATCTGAAAAAGAACAAGAAAAAAGACCAGGCAGGAATCGCACCATGTAGTCATAGGTTTTGATCTCCAGGCACTTTGCTTTTCGGTTCGCCTCGGAAACCTCGAAGATCCCAATAGGAACTTCTTCATAAGAACCGCCTGCCACCTGCAGATGATAGGACAGCGTGGCAATCGCATCCTCCAGTATATACCGGTCAATGTCAGAAAAAACGATATCCCCATCTCTACCGAATACACTGTTCCCAACTCAATCTCTGTGGATTCGCAGCACTGAGAAGTGATATATCCGCTGCCTTTTACCATATCATTTTGATTAAATTCATATACCACACCGCCCTTAGTTGTAATCCGCCCTGTCCAGTAATATTTTCTTGTACTCTCCTTCACTGCTGTGAGGAACGCATTGCTGATCGGATACAAATGACCGCCTCCTTTCTGGCATCAAAAAAGGACCGGTCTCCCGATCCTATTATGATTTACTTTTGCGGCATGATTTCACTTCAATATTTCCCATACTGGATTTTGTTTCGATCCAACTCTTCTGATATAGCCTTTATCCCTCAATGAATCCAATGCTCTCTGCACTGTTCTTACGGTTTTGGAAATCTTATCTGCAATTTCATCCCTTGATGAATCTGGTTTCTGCTTCAAAATAGCAAGAACCGCCATCTCCGTTCCGTTCAAAGTGACATCCAAAGTGACACTTGGAATGTCACTTTGAAGCTCTGACCTGTAGATGACAAACTTAAATCCATTCTCTCTGTTCTCATAGGAATATTTGATGCCGGCATCGTTACACAAGCTGTTAATCCTCTTGAATCCACTGCCAAACTGCTCTATGGATTTACTCAAATACAAAATTTTGGCAATCGTAGCGTTTCTGATTTCCGATTCGATATTGTCCTTTATGTATTCCTCCGGCTTATGTTTACTTGCGTATTCTCCGGGGCTGTAGACCGTAATCATTCCCGGATGAATGCATATCTCATGGATTGTCCGGCCATTATATATTGCATGTGCGAAACTATTTGCCAGCACCTCTCTGATTACGGCCACAGGAATTTCTGGAATTTCTTCTCTTTCTGTTCCGGTTATCTCGCTTCTCCATCGAATATTCTTTAAGATATATTCTTCCGCGATATTCAGCAAATTATAAATATTATCTTCAAACAGCTTCATATCAAGGAATGTCAGCTTCTCATCTGTCGCAAATATCCCGGCTTTCAGCGAGACTGGACGAGTGTTTCCGAAAAGTATTTCTCCGGCATTTGTTAAATGATTATCGCAAACAAGTCCAAATCTTTGCAAAATAATCGGGCATGTATACCTTCCATCAGGTAATCTTCCTGCCGAAATAGCTTTTTGCCAAAATGATTTGATTGCTGGCTTATCAATTTGCTTTGCTGTTGCATTCGACTTTCCCTTTTCCCATAATTCCCGATATTTATTAGCAACAAAGAAAGCCTTTAATTCATCAGGTGTGACCTCTCTGTCTTCATCAGCCGTTCTCAGATAGTATCTTCCTGCTGCAGAATATGGGGCATTTTCGCCACTAAACTCTACTTTTATCAAATGTTTGTGATCCAGCACAACCTCTTCAATAACAGGATATATTTGAGGTCTGATATTCTCATATACTGCTCTGGAGACATCCCTTAATGATGACTCTGAGACATCCTGTCCAATAACATCACCGCTTGGTTTTACCCCAAAATACAACGTACCTATACCATGTTTATTTAAAATTGATGAAATCGAAACCATTGCTTCTTTCATTTCACCAGTTGTCTTCTTAAATTCAAGAGTTTCCGTTTCTTTTCCCAGATTCATGATGTCCCTCCCCTTCTCAAAGTGACACCATGATACCACAAAGTGACATTTTTTTCACTATATAATTTGCAATCAGAACTCTTTCAGTGTGAAGGGCACCTCTCAGAGCGATCCATACAATGTATCCGAAACCAACTTCACCTGATACCCGTCAATATACATCTGCGTATCCACGATATTCATGGTCTCTGTATCCAGATATCCCACCGTGATACTTGCGAGCTTCTTATATGCCGAAAACTTATTCAGCCACTTCTTCAATACCCGGAAGGTCACGCCGATTTGAACCACGCCTTCTCTCACCACATTCCTCTGCGTAGTTCCTGCTTTCGTCACCCCTCCGCTGTCCACCTCCACATCCGACAGGTTCATGGAATAAGAGGCAGGCATCAACAACCATCTTCGTCAGAAGGGGAAGATTGTGTAACTCGCCCTCGGATACGGCGGTAGTGTCGGTGCCTTGAAATCAATGGGTTCCTTGGAAATGGGTGTTTCAGAAGAAGACCTGCGGCCCCCTGTAAATGCCTGGCGTAACTCCAATCCTATGATCACCGCCTTCTGGTGGGATTGTTTCTTGTCAAGAGATTTTCCTCAAAAAAATCGTCAGAATTCCCCACTTTCGTCTGGGGAATTCCCCAGTTTGAGCGTGGTATGCCTTTTTCAGTGATTAATGCCATCTGAAGATTGTCTTGCGATTTCTTCACGGATCAGTCGTTTTATTGCACCCTGTTTGGAGGGCTGACCCCAAAACCACCGGATGATATCGCGATCCGTATGGATGTTAAGCTTCATATATATTCCTACCGTGTTCTCCTTATCGTATTTTGCCTGTTTCCTGTTGCGCGCTTCTATGCTTTCTATCCAGTCCATATTTTCCTCCCTTCCGGCAGGTATATACCTACCGGAAAACTGCCTGACGTAAGTTTTGCTTATGACTGCCCTGTATTTCCCTTCACGTCCCCTGTTGGCCCTGCCCCATAAGTGCATGTTCCATACGGTAGCTTTTTCCATCGAACAGAAACAGATGCCCATGGTGGACCAGGCGGTCAATCATCGCAGCTGCCATCTGGTCATCGGTAAATACGCCGCCCCATTTGGAGAATTCAAGGTTCGTTGTCAGGATCAGGCTCTTCTGTTCATAACTGTCCGCTATGACACGGAACAGCAGCTGTGCCCCTTCCCGGTCAACCGGCACATACCCCCATTCATCCAGGATCAGGAGGTCCAATGCGGCCAGCTCTTTCTGGAGACGGTTCAGCGTCCCGTCCCGTTTGACTGAGGACAGCGACAAAACCAGCTCCGTAACGGTGTAAAACTTTGTCCTGCAGCCGCGGCGGCATGCTTCCATTCCTGCTGCGATCGCCATGTGCGTTTTCCCGGTGCCGACAGGGCCATACAGCACAAGGTTCTGCTTTTCCCTGACAAACGATGCCTCCTCAAGCCCTGCGCGGCACATGGCCGGCGGAAGCGTGACGTGGCTGTAATCGTACCCGGCAAAAGATTTCACTGCCGGAAAACAGGCGCGGCGGATCAGGCGTTTGCGGGCGTTTTCTTCCCGGAGCAGCACCTCGTTCTCAAGCGCCTCCAGCATAAACTGCGCCTGCTGTATCGTGCCCCTGCTTTCACAGAGATCGCCAAGGGCGCCGGACAGGTACAGCTTCCTGGCGGCTGCCCGGATGCGTACATTGATATCTTCCCTTTTCTGTGTCACCCTCATGCCGCACCTCCCCCCTGGGCCTGTGCCAGGAAAGCGGCATCATATTCGCCCAGGTCCGGCCCTTCTTCCGGCGGGGTATCAATGCAATAGGTAACGATACGCTGGCAGATGAGTTCGGCATCACATGCGCTGATCCTGCCGCCATGTATGGAACGCCCCATTGCGTCGATTGCCGGGTAGAACCCGTAACGCCCTGACAGTTCATCCAACAGCCCGGGGCAGCTTTTGAGCTCCGGCTTTTCAAGATGGTCCATATACTCCCGCAATGGATCGGGCATTTCCAGGCGGACGCCGCTGTTACGCCACGAGCCGGGTTTATGCAGCAGCATGGAAACCGTCATGGAGTAGTCGGAAAGGTCCGTCCGGCCTTCTCCATACTGCCGCCTGTGGCGTACCAGGAGGCAGTTTTCCGTATCATATATGTCAATGTAGTGGGCCATGATGCCGACCAGGATGTCCCGCCTCCCTGCGTATTCGGGGCGGGTCGAGTAATAATGTTCCCCGTCAACGCGCACTTTCCCATATCCGTCCGCCGGGAGGTATTCGTACCGGCAGACTGCAAAACGGCTGTGAGGGAGCGGGTAAAGTGCTGACCGGTCCTGTTCAAACAGTTCGCTGATCCGTATCCCTTTTTTATAATGCAGTTCGCTGGCTTTTGTCTCATGTGCCCCGAGAAGTCTGCGGTTATAGGCTTCGATGTCATCAAAGGGCTGTATGGGGACGAACAGGTTGCTGCGGTCATATCCCACCTTGCGTTCCACGTTTCCTTTTTCCCAGCCGGAACGGGGGTTGCAGAAACGGGCCTCAAAGTGGTGGTGCGCCCGGAATTTTGCAAACAGCGCTGATTCATGGACTATGCCGCATAGCTTCCTGCCAATGCCGGTCGCATTGTCAAAAACGATCGTCCTTGGGACGCCCCCCGATATAATAGAAGATGTCTTCCAGGCCCTGGCAGGCGCACTCCGCAGTCTCGCCGCCGAATACCTGGCAATAGCTGCGTTGCTGAACGGGAAGGACAGGACCAGGTATTTTTTACGTACCACCATCCCGTTTTCCATGAAGTCGGCCTCGCCAAAATCAGCCTGCGCGGTACCGGGTTCCCAGACCAGTTCCTGGCTGGCACGCTGCCTAAGCTGCCTGCCGCGCACGGACCGGACATACCGCTGCACAATGGAATAACTCCCGTCAAAGCCGTATTCTGTCCTGAGCCGGTCAAAGACCCTCTTTGCAGTATGCCGCTGTTTATACCAGTTGTTCTTATCTTCCTCAAGCCAGCCGTCTATCACAGGCTTTAAGGGATCGAGAATGGACGGGCGGGATTCCCTGGAGGGCATTTCGGGTGAAAAATCCTCCATGTCAAGGTATTTCCGGATCGTCTTGCGATCCACTCCTGTAAGTTTGTGGATCTTTGAGACAGAATACCCGGCTGCCCCCAGATCCCGTATGTGATTGATTTGTGCCATGTTAAGCATTTCCTTTCTTCCTCCATCCTGCGTACTATACAGAAGAAGGATACTTTGATTGATTTCTGTGTGCAATACACACACGCTCAAAGTGTGGAATTCCCATGCTTAAACTGGGAAATTTTAACGATCATTTTGGGTATTTTTATCTTATCATAAACATTCCACAGAAAAGATAAACCACATTTGCATAAGGGTCAAGTTCATAAGTATCACGGATGATCCCCATGAGACCATCAAAGCTTTTCCGCATGTCAGTCCGTCTGGTGATTATGAATATTTTGGATACACCGGACAGGTGCAGATTGCCAGCCCAAACGGCCACCTGTGCCATATTCTGCGGCCACTCTGTGACTTAATTGGAGGCCAGCCAGGGACACATTAAACGGCCCAAATTTCCAGTTATAATATAAACATCTCCTATTCAAGGGGAAATATCATAACTGGAGGTTCCATTATGGACTACAAAAAAGTGTTGAGACTTCACTTTGTGAACCATCTCAGCGGCCGCGAGATCGCCGAAAGCTGTGGCGACTGTAGCAAAACAACTGTTAACGAGTTCCTGAAGCGTTTCAGAGAAAACCCGGAACTCTCGTACCCTTTACCAGCAGATGTCACGAATGAAATACATCGAGGGCCTGCTCTATAAAAAGCCAGGTGTATCGGCGGATCAGTTCCTCTACCGGGATTTTAACAAGGAAGCTGTCTACAAGGCTATGGCCCGCAAAGGGGAGACCCTGAAGCATCTGTGGCAGAAATACAATGCCATAGGTGTCGTAGATGGAAAGAAGCCAATGAGTTATCGCCAGTACTGCAGGCGTTACAGCGAATGGGCTGATTCCAAACAGCTGACCTTCCACATCCAGCGTTATCCCGGCGTCAATCTCGAACTGGATTACGCCGGTAAGCAGCTTTATCTGCATAACCGCCGGAATCCGGAAGAGGCCACAAAGGTCACCATCTTTATCGCTGCCCTCACCTACAGTGATTACTTTTATGCCGAAGGCATGACGGAATGCGATATCCGGAACTGGATCCGGGTGAACAATAATGCGCTGGCCTATTTTGGCGGCGTGACTCCGACGGTTACCCCGGATAACTGCAAGGTGGCGGTTTCCCGGAACAAGGACTGGATCAGCCCTGTCCTGAATAAAGACTTCCAGGCGTGGGCGGAACACAACAATACGGTTTTAACCCCGGCCAAGGTAAAATCACCCCGATGGAAACCGGTGGTAGAGGGCCATGTAAAGATCATTACCATGCATATCCTTATGGACATGGAGGATATGGTCTTTTATTCACTGGATGACTTAAACCGCGTCCTGATGGAGAAAGTGGCCGCTGAAAATCGGAAACCCTTTGAAGGGCTCTCTTATTCCCGGTACGATCTCTTTACAACAGAAGAGAAGGAGTCTCTTCTGCCCCTTCCGCCCAACCGCTTTGAATACCTGGAACGAAAGACCGTTAAAGTAGCACAAGATTTCTCCTTCACCTTCGACAAGGTCCATTATAGCATGCCCCGGAAATATCTGCGACAGGAACTTGAGATCCGGGCAGGAGAAAAAGAAATCTATGTCTATAATAAACACGGTGATCTCATCCGTACGCATAAACGCAGCTACACGCCAAAAGACTGGGTGATCATCCCCTCCGATATGCCCGCCGAATACAAAGACTACGGCTATTGGACGGTGCCTTATTTCCAGCAGAAAGCATCCGCTGTTGGCCCCAGCACCCGCGCATTGATCGATGCAGTCATCCGGAAATACGCTTATCCGGTACAGTCATTCCGAAGCTGCTTTGGCATCCTGCGTTACGCGGAAAAGTACTCGTCGGAAGCTCTGGAACGCTGTTGTAAAGACGCGGTTTTAGCTGGAAAGTGCAATTACTCCTATATCTGTAACACGATCTCAACTTACCATAAGGAGCCCTTACCGCATCCTGCGCCACAGAGTGAAAGCAATACAGATGTTTCGGCTGCCATATCTGGCACTTACAAAGATGACGACAGCAAGTATTCCCTTAGGAACCTGTTAAAGCGTCAGGAAACGGAGGGCGGCTATGAAGAGTGAAACCAACGATATCTATGAGATGTTGGACACACTGGCCCTGCCGGCAGCCGCCCAGCGTTTTGCGCAACTGTCTGAAAGCCCGGAATTCGGCAACTATACTGCTTTGCAGCTCCTGCGTGAGGTCCTGGAACCTCAGTACATAAAAACCCTCAACAAGCGGTTTGAAACCAACCTGCGGCTCAGCAGCCTGATCAATAAGGGGGCTGTGGCTGAGAGCCTGAAAACCGGTAACGGTCGCATCTATAATGATGCCACTGTTGAACAGGTCCTGGAATTCCACTTCGCTGAGAACCGGCAGAATGTAGGGATCTATGGAGTCACTGGCGCAGGCAAGTCCTATTTCCTGTCTGCCTGTTGTGTAGAGGCATGCAGGCACAATTACCGCTGCAAGTTTGTAGACTATAGCGATCTGCTGGACGAACTGATCGTCCTCAACCGGCAGGAAGATCTGAACAAGTACCGCAAGAGGATCAGGTACTATGCACGGATCCAGCTGCTGTTCATTGATGACTTCGCTATCAGCCGATACTCCGAGGAAGGGATCAAGATCCTGTACCATCTCATTAAACTGCGGGATGACCTTGGGACATCCACCCTCTTCACCTGCCAGTATTCTCCGGATGAATGTGGAAACCAGCTGAGTGCTGAGAAAGAATGCTACGGCAAGCTTGACGGAATCCGGCGCAGGCTGACTACAGGGTTTACCGTACTGATTGAGAAGGCATAGCCTTCTGGAATAACGATCACTACTGATTAGCAGGGCGGAACCCTCTCTGCCCTGCCGATCTCTAAAACTGGCCGCTTAATATGGCCCTGACTGGCCGGGAAATGCGGCCCTGCTGGCCGCGGAAAGTGGCTGTTTGCAACAGGTCACCTAACATAATCTCTGCAGCGCTGACAACGTATGAAAAACTGTTTCACTGTCTGCTGAATCAGCTGATTGTATTGTATGGAGAACGGATTACCAATTACCTGTAAAAAGAAAAGCAGGAATGGTGTTGTCCTAAAGACTCGCCATTCCCGCTTCCTTCTATTCCGTCGGCATTTGTATTATTGCCAGAATTCCCCTATTCTATTCCAGAGGTCGGGTGTGGGCAGAGCCCACAAAAAAGCAATTAATACAGTGTCTTATTTGTTATGCAAAAAAATCAAAAAAGGTGTATAAAATCTTCTCATATGGTTATACTGTAAATATAAAGAAAGATTCGACAACAACAGAATCTTAAACTCGACAGCAAAGTTTTACATATCTAATTCTTATCAGAAAGATTTACTTTCTAAAGACACAAGATTTTTTACGCCCTCCAATTTACTGGACTTTTCTCGTCCGCAGACAGACTGTTTCCATATGCGGTGAAAGCTATTTCTTATACTAAATAGCGAAACTCACGTCTTTTGCCAAAATGTTTATTTCTCACTTTGTGGGATAACATTTACCCCCCCCCCTTAAAATCAACATACGTATTATATTATTTGCAAATAGAACTCAACTTTATGAATATGGGTATTCCTATCCATAATCACTATATCTTTTGGTACTCCCGTTATTATATATTTTTCATCAAATACTATCGAAAAATAACAATCCGTCCTTATTTGAACAATCTTATCTCTTGAACATTCTGGCATAGTTCTTCGAATAATAGAAAGTGCTTTTCTAAAATCATAGCACTCCGCATACCCTATGCTTAATAACTTTTTACTATAAAGGACTGACAAAACTTTACCACACCATTCACTTTTTGCCCAATCATCCAAATGATAAGTATTAATCCGAAAGTTCTCGCACTTATCAGCAAAATATTTTATTAAAATCTCAAATTCTTCATCTAATAACTTTCTATCTGATAAAATTTCTTTTTCAATTATTGGTTCTAATTCATCCCTATTTCCTTTATTTCTTCTATATTTCTGCAAATCATTTTTTATATTTTCATTTTCTTCTAAATCAATTCCTAAAAATGTTTTTCTTAAACCGTATTTAACAAAAGTATTCTTCAAAACTTTCTTCTTCCTAATTTGCTCTATTATTTCGCTTTTAAATAAAAGTAGCAAAGAATCATTCTTTATATTAACAGCCATAATATCTATATCAATTCCTTCTGAACTGACATAAATATATATAGGAATCCGAACAAATTTCACATAAACATTCTCTATACTGTCTATGCTTAGTAGCTCATCTGGATCACTCTTGGTTTTGTCATTATAAATATTCATTTCATCAAGGAAAATTTTATTTACACTATCAATATTCTCCTTAAATATTTCTACATCATTTACCTCAAAATCCACATCCAGCTTCTTATCATTAACATTTGCCTTATCAACAAATTGATAGTTTTCGTACTCAAGAATAATTTTCTTGTTAATGGGATCCAGATAAACATTTTTAACTGTATCTTTCTTCCTTTGTATAGTCCTTAATTCTTGTAAAGCCTGTTTCCCTTTAGTCAACAGACTACATCGATTTGTCGTACAATAGATTATATCTTTTACACTCAAATCAGCCAGCGTTACTTCTAATAATTTTCTGTCAATTCCCAGTACATTTACCAATTCGTCTATTTCTTGAACTCCCTCATTTATTAAACGTAATACTATCTCATCTAATAACGGAAGCGAGTAAAATGAACGCTTGGTAATTGATAATACGGTTTTCATTATAGGAACATAGATTTCCTCCCGCTTTACAAAAAGATATCCATCGTTCTTTCGTACATTAATATTCGACATGCTTTCAATTAACTTGTCCATTATATTTCACCTCCCGGTATAACAAGGCACTCTTCTTCATGTTCACAAATATAATCAATAATTTCAACAAATTTATTATCCGGATCATCAAATTTATAAAAGAAATCCATGTCTCCGCAAATAATAAGCAAATTTTTTGCTCTTGAGAACGCTACATTAACCCTTTCCTTTTCTTTTTGAAAACCAATTGAATTTCTAGTTCTAACTGTACTGTATATGATAACATCATTTTCTCTACCTTGAAATGCATCAAGTGTATTAATATCAATCCCTGTTGCAATTCTGTCATACCCACTGTTATTTACGGATTTTCTAATTAAGTCTTTTTGACCTCTGTACCCCGTAATAATACCAATATCTAAGCTTGAAAGCACTCCTTCATTTTTAAAACTTTCCAACAGTTTCTTAATCAAAGTGTTCTCCACATAATTGCAATAGGAACCGCCCTTACGCCTACTTTCGTCTTTTCTATCCATCATTGAAGTATCAATCCAAATAATAGATTTCCCTGCAAATCTTTTTATTGGATGTATGCGTTTTTTATCATCAACCTCTGTTGCAATTTTCCCTTCATAAAATACTTGACTAATCAAATTCCCAATATTTCTTCGCATTCTATATTGTACTGTCAAAATTTGTTTATGTGTATCCGGCAACAACTCAAACAATAAGTCAAATAATCTATATTTGGGTTCTTTTGTCAACTTTGCTATTATCGGAGATAAGTCTTGATCGGCATATGCTGGTAATTGATTTTGATCTCCTACCAATACAATCTTCTTAGATTTAATAATTGACACCAATAATTCTGGTGTTGTCGCTTTTGCCGCTTCATCAATAATTACATAATCAAAATCCAACTCCTTAACATAGTCATTAGATAAAAAGCCAACACAAGTTCCAGCAATAATGGTTGCACTTTTTATCACTTGATAATCTAATGTTTCCAAATTACTGCATCTATTAATCCAATCTGTTTGAATATCCTTAATCCTTTCCCACCTATCCAATAATTTTTGCTCAGTGATATTGGTATACAACAAATTCTGTTGCTCAATATACATGTTAGATTTTTCTTTAATCTCTGCAAACATCTTTTTTCTAATAGCACTCATAGTGCAAGTTTCTTCAACCTTTGATGATATATTCTCAGCACGACCAATTCTGATAATATCCAATTTCCCTTCATCTATATCAACCAAACCCTCAATAATATTATCTACAGCAGTATGTGATTGGGATACAATCAAAATCCTTGATGTATCATCAAATTTATTTATTTGCATCAAAATTTGCTGTACAATTTCTCTTATAACCGTTGTTTTTCCTGTCCCCGGAGGTCCCTGTATTAGACTTATGCTATCTGAGTATAATGCTTTTCTTATTGCTTCTTTTTGTGAAGAATTTAAAGTATCTTTACTAAATTTAATATTTTGCAAAAATGGAGTATAGGTCGGCTCATCCAAATTGAGCAAAATATCTTTTAAGTTTTTAGATGAATAATTATCATCATGCAATGCACGAATTGCGTAATGTTGTCTTTTATATGCACTTATATTCGCTCTAAAATCTTCCATTACAGGACAATGTTTCCTAAGCAATGGACGCACTTTTCCCATCTGCACTTTCTTATCCAAATCAATAATAAGCAATGTTTCATCATCTTCATAGCTTATTCCATGATAAGTCCCTATGTCAAAATAAAATGCATTGCCTCTACTGTCCACATCCTCGATGATATAACTTTTATCATTTTCTAAACCATCAATATCATTATTTTTATACTCTTCAACTGTTAAAATCAATTGCTGATCTAGTATATTAAACGCCGAATAAACGATTCTTCCTACTCGCTCTTTCTCGTTTTTCATGGACTCATCTAATCCATCTTGCCACTTTCCAAATAATTCTTCAAATAATTCATCCTGTTTTTGTAAATCACTTTTACTATTTATATTATTTTTAAATTGGATAATCAGTTTTTCATTGTCATTACCCATTTTTCTGTTATTGTAATAGTTTCTTCCGCTTTCTATAAATTTAACTATCCCCTCAATAGCAAACCCTCTTTTTCGATTGCTAATTCTTCTGTCTACAGATAAAGGCACAATTTTACTAACTACAAATAATCCATTTTGTTCATCATATACACATTCAACCGCTATTTTCTTTCCCGAAAAAACATAAATATCTTTATTTGAATTATAAAAAGCAGAACATTCTTTAAACTGACCTTTTAAAAACGATTTTGTGAATATAGTCATATTAGCATTTGCTTCAATCAACGAAACGTTCTTCAAATACCTCAGTTTATCAACATCAACACTACACAAATATGTATCTTTCTGCGTACCATTTTCTCCAACGAAGTCCTCAAAAACATCAATAACTGTTCCTACATCTTGAAACCTATTTTCCGGTTCTTCCGCTACCATCTTAATGATTAGATTTTTTAAATTTCCCGGGATTTCTAATTCTTTTAATGTTCGGCAAATCATTTCTGTGCCATTTGGCAACATATTAAACAAAATATAAAAAACTATTGCTCCTAATGAATAAATATCACTAGCTTCCGTTGTGCTATTCCCTTTAACTACCTCTGGCGCAGAAAAATTAGGAGAATAAAACGGTAGCGTTGTTTCCTGCTCTATTATTGATTTTATCTTACTTGTCCCAAAATCAATAATTTTTACTTTACCTGTCTCAGAATTATACATAATATTAGATGGCTTAATATCACGATGTAAAACATTGTTATTATGCGCTTCTTCTATAGCTTTTAATATTTTCAAGCAAAGTTCGTATTTTTCCATTTGAGAAAAATTACTTAAATCTAATTCTTCAAGATTTGTTCCATCAACATAATCTAATAAAATTAAACCCCAGTCATTTTTACCTCTAAACTCTGCATTTAGCATATAATCTCTTATCTTTACAATATTATCACAAGAATTTAAAGTTTTAAGAGCATCAACTTCTCGTTTAAATATTAATTTTTGAAACCTATTATTTAATGATCCAATTAATTTTAACGCATAAATCTTATCGCATATTCTTTTATTTTTTTCTTTAACTTTCAAAATAATCGTTTCACTGGTTTTTGATGAATGAATCACTTCTAACACTTCATAGTTATCCATACTATTTTGCAACTCCTTCTTTAAGTGATAACCCTATTTTACCACATCCTCCTACACTTTACTATCTGAAAAAGAGCAAGAAAAAAGACCTAGCAAGAATCGCAACTCCCAATAGGCCTCTTCTCTTACTCCTCTTCATTTTTACATTCAATCTCGATTCCGTCCAAGAACACCACCAGCAGTGTCCCATCCTCAAAAACCTTGATGTGATCCAGCGTTTTCAGTATGAAGTCCGTATCCATCTCTTTCAAAAGCTCCGCTCCATCCGTATACCCTATGAACTTCTCCGCCCGATACCCTTCCAGCAGATTCTCACTCTGCATCTGCTCCTTCCAGCGCTCCATAAACGTCTCCCGATTCTCGACCAGAGCATTCCACGCCATCAGATACGCCTTTATCAGCGTTTCTTCATCTACATGGCTGTTGAAACAGCCCATAACCCCTTTTACCTTGTACCGTTCACTGCACTGCCATACCTTACGGTCAATGCCTGTACTACTTCGCCAACCTTTCCGTGCAAACACTTTATTGCATTCTCCGCAGATAATCTTCGAAGCAAACGGGTTGTTTTCCGGCCGGTGGGAATAGGCGTTTATAATTCCAAGTTTCTGCTGCATAACCAAAATCAATTGGTTTCTGGCAGGTAATATTTATAATCCATGCTTTTTCATCATCCGTGATTTCGGCGTTGCGCCCACGACCTGGGGCTTCAAACAAAGCGTTTTCCAAGCCGCCTTCTTCATATTTTTTCAAGCAGAGCATGACACTCTTGCGGTTGACTCCGACTTTATCGGCAATGTCGTCAGTAGAGCAGCCATCTGCTTGCAAAAGCAGGATGCGGGAACGATTTACAGTTTGAGCTTGAATAGTGCGGGCACGAGTTTGTGTTTTGAGGTACTCTCGGTCTTCTGAAGTAAGATTGATAATACTTGATTTTCTTCCCATAAGTACAACGCCTCCATCAGTTGATATTTAGGAACGAAAATATAGTCTAGTTATTTAAAAATCTTTATACTAATACACCGCTTTTTCTATTCTTTTAACCGAAGCAGACTCTTACCAACAGAGCTAATGACTTTCCCACTCATCTGCCTTACCTGTTTATTAGAAATAAGTCCTGCTGAAACAGCAATCAAAATCATACCGCCTACAATATTTTTATCGGTTTTTTCACGCTCATCTTTCAAAAATTCATTATGCTCGTTTATTACTTGTTCCTTAATACGGTCAAGTTCTGCAAGTCTGCCATATGCCTCTTTTATCCGTGTTTCATTTTCAGATTTGCTTATTATGTCATAAAGTGCCTTGCGTTCAACTTCCTGTCCTTTATCCACGGTTTCTTGAAAACTGACGGATGAATCTATTGTCTGTTTATGTACTGCTTTCAATGAATCATATCCGTGATTCACATTATCTTTTAAAACATTCAGCTTATCCATAAATTTTTTATGTGCTTTATCATACCTCGTCATGTAAGTACTGATTGCTCTCTTCTCTGCCATTTATTCTCCTTCTAAAAAGTAGTAAGTGCCTGTATTTTTTCTTCTACTGATTTCATTCTGTTGCTGATTCCGTTTTGCAACATAGGATTCTTTTCTTGTATCATTTCTTTTTCCTTACGCTTCCTATCAGCCATATTATCAACAGCTTCAAGCAGTTCAAATTTTAAAATAATCTTCTCATTGTTTATCGTTTCATCGTTAAATCCGAAATACTCAGGGGTCTTCTTAAGTTCAAACAAATGTGCTCCGCAACGCACAAGCACAAACACGGATTCTCCAATATATAAAATTTCTTCTTTGCCATTATGTCTTACTGACACCTAATATATTCCAGCACTGATTGCCTCTATGATTTTCTCACTAAAAAATCTATTTTAATCTTCATAATGTACCTCCGTCCTTAAAATCAATTTTATCACAATGCACACAAAAAAAACAGTCCGAAAACTGCCTTGTTTGTGTCAAGTGTTCGTTGGCACTTTTCTGATTTTCTTTATAAACCTGTTTTTATATGCTGGTTTTATTTCGTAAATCATTACTTTTTACATATCCCCTTGTTCACTAATTAATTTATGAACAAGACCTGCAGAACATCCCATTTCTTCTGCTATCTCAGCTGCCTGTTCAAGCGCATAAACAGCTAACGCTCTGACTCTTCGCACATCATTATCTGCCGTAAGTGCAGTCGGAGCTTCTAATGGGTATTGCGTGCGTATTGACTCTACAGGAAAGACTGCACGATCAATTCTTTTAACTGAAATAACCAAATCTTCTCGTTTAAGTCTTATTCCTTCATAAAGAAGATATGGATTTGCGATGATCTCTGCATCAGTCAAAAGTATATCTTCTTTGCTTCTCTGATTCTGCTGAAATAACACTTCCGCCTGTTTAATGGTAAGATCAAATCGTGACAACAGCTTAAAAAGTTGCTTTCTCTCATCTGTCATCTTATTCCACATCTTACAGGTGAAATCATCGATTTCTGCTGCAAGTGAAGCACTGAGAATGGAGCCCGGATTATTAAATACCTGATCCACCACTTCCCATATGTCGTTATCTCCAGCCTTTTCTGTTATTTCCTTCGCCACAAGGATTCCATACTTCACCTTGGTGGCACACAGCATTGATCCTAAACCCGGAAAAGCTCCACGTTCATCCCACACTTCATTCAAACATGCATCTATCCATCGCAGGACATCAGAATAATCCTCATCAAGGATATCATCAATAATTCGGAATGCTTTATAGCATGACAGCAGAACTTCAATGACCGCATCATAAGTCACATGCTCCGTCGCATACGAAAACTCATCAAACGCATCAGCTGGAGCCATAACACATACAGACTTCAAATCAAAATCAGGATTCTCTTCCGCATATTTCAGAATCTTGTCATACGGAATCAGGAAACCATCCTTATGATCTTCCCTGATAGAATGACTGATATGTGTTTCCCACAGCATTGATTTTATGCCGCTCTTTTTATTCCGCTTATGTTCAACAGGCATAGAGATATTCTTTACATGGCCTATGCCAATGATAACTCTTCCCACTTCCTCTATGAATGGAACCTGCTTTGCATAAATCAGACATAAAGACTGATCCGGTACCACATTTTTATAAAAATAATCGAAGACCGCCTGATGACTTTCTCCCATCTGGAGCCAGTTCTTTCCTCGCGGCCAGTTTGTCTCTACTTCTTCATCGATCTGCAGATCATATTTAAGATTCAAATCATGCATAGATTTTTTCAAAAGCCATGCAAAAGGACGCGCCGGTAACGAGTAAGGCGGATATACATTTTCTGTAGGTTGAAAGTGCTGATATTCCTCGTAACCATATTCAACATATGGGTGTGTACTTACGGCTACGAATTGTTGACTCGACATAAAGGCAGCACCTTCACTAAGACACGGAATATCATTCTCATGTCCTGCAATGCACTGTCCGCATATCGCCTGCTCAGCATCTTCTTTTTCCCTTCCAGAATACCATTAAGCTTTAGACAAGCTGTATTTCCGCACGGATCTTGACAGATGGTTCCATCCCATCCGTGATCGTGCCAAGGTACTCTGATTGACAAATGTTGTATCAAAACGCAACCCTCCGAACCTTAAACAATCTGTATCAACCCCTTGGATAAACATGCCTCCAGAGAATAATTGACTACTTTCCCGGCTTTTGGTCCTTCATCAAACTCAATGCCTAAATACTTGCCGTCACAGCTCTTTACGGTTCCGTAACCCACCGACTTGTGTAGTACCCGTTTCCCGATATATTCCTTATAAACGTCTGTACCTTCAACTACAACTTCAGCCTCTGTATCTTCCTCCGGCTCTGATGCAACATCCTCTGCTTCATCGTCTTCATAATCATCCTCCGATTCCTTCACCGGTTCCGACTTCTTTTGTTTAGATGAAGATGAAGGTTCCACATATTCATCCGCTGCGTCCTTCAGCGCCATCAGCTCCCGGATCTCCGCAATGTGTGTCTGTGTGAACCAGATGGATTCATTCCCAAAATCTATCTTCACCGGATCACGCGAATTTATATCCTGCTCTTCCAGATATGTAATCTCATCCAGGAATTCCTGTAAATCATATTCATCGGATCGCATTCTCCGGTACTCGGATGCGCAGTTCGGGCACATGCACAAATACATGGCATCCAGTTCTTTCTCCATGCCTGTAGACAGCTGGCATTTCTCAAACGATACCACCGGTTCGTGACACATCTGACAGGCATATTTATAAGAACCTTCAACACGGTACATACTACGGAGATATGCATCTATCTCACTATCAGGCTTGCTGACACGGATTTTTCTGACTTTATACTCATATTTCACAGGGCTGGCGAACACCAGCACTTCTGCCGCATGTTTACGTAATGAATCCCAGTTTTTCACCTTAGCAGAAGGAAATTCAAAAGTATCCTGCGGGGTATATACCGGTGCAGCGCCTCCTGATCCAGCACCGGATCCGTAATTTTCCTCAAGATCCGTGATGGATATTCCAAATCTTCGTCTCAGCTCAATCTCAAAGAACTGTTCCTTTGTCTCATCATCCAGCTGATCATAGTCTTTTGCCGCCTCTTCCAGCTGATCTTCTTCACTCTTGGTAAATCCCAGAATTTCATAAAGATCAGATTCCGGTCTCACATCTCCATAAAGCTGTGGATGCAGATCCCGCTTCGTGATCTCTTTCTGTGATACCAGTTCCCCTGACTCCGTGAAAAGCCATTTGCCATTCCACTTCATCCCATAATACTGGTGCTTCGGTCCATCTTGGCGGAGCTTTGTAACGATATCAGAATATGTATTCGGAATATTCGGGGCACTACCACCCACATACACCGTACCAAACAGCATATTTTCATGATTCTGAAGGAATCTAAAAATGAAACTGGACTTTGCCATGGAATCTGGTGACTTCGGGTGACTTGATATATATTCAAGAACCGCATCCAGCTTGTCCAGACTCAGCTTCCAGCGGAAGTTCTGATAAGTTGTCCACTCCGGCTGCCTTCCTGGATTTCCGGTATAGTATTCCCCATTTGTCTTATCTATCCCGGTTCCAACTTCTTCCGATATCCCCAACGATGTAAGCATCTCTGTATCAACATCCTCAATCTTGTAGAAATCGACATCCACATAGGGATAGCTGATTATATGCGAATAATACTGTTCTATGCTCATCCCATCAGAGTTGACGGAAAAGAACACCTTCTCTTTACTCGGATTTGCATAGACCTTTTTCCCGTCTTTAATACATCTGACCTTCAGATATTTCTTCAGCAGATTATTAACTTCATCACGGTAATCACTATTGCCCCGATAATGCAACAGTCTCTTAAGATCGGTGATATGCTGATCGTCTGAAATAGCCATGCCACCTTCATATCTTCTCTTGAAATCACGGATGAAGAACTCATATTCGTTCGGCTTCTGCAGGTTCAAAATTTCCGTAAAGAAATGCCTGCACTTTTGTAACATAGTCTCATCCACAAAAGCGATATCATCCATGCCATCAGTATTGGCACTCGGAAGGAAAAGATTCGGAAGATATGACGCATTCTCATATCCTCGATAATAGAAAGCGTTCTGCTCTGTTCCATCGCTCTTTCGGTATGGAGCTATAAACGTGCCCTTGGACGTCTTTATAATCTCCGCAGTCAGCATGTTAGAGCCGCCTCTTTTCTTTTCAAAAGCGCCTCCAACGGAATCGTACATGTTATAGAACTTCACCAGCCATTCATCGTCTCTTCTGGGAAGAAATGCACGGTTATTATTAAAAGCATTCCTTAAATTCTCAGGTCTGATTACCTCGATATCAAGAACATCCGTCAGGAACTCATATAACGTCTTATAAGTCTTATTGGTCTCTGTAAGAAATGTCGGGAGCCAATGGTACTCTGTTCCGTCATCCAGCAACTCGGTCAGTAATTCCTCAGACAGAACTTCGGCAAAATCAGAACCTCTGGCGATCTTCACAGAATCCGCTGTAGCATAGGTTCCATCCTTACATAATAACAGCGCCTCTTCGGTCATCATGTCTTCTGTCTCTGAAAACATGCACTCAAACAGCGGCGCATTATAGAAGACTTCGCTGTCTACCGGAAGGATATTCAAAAAACTAAAGTTCAGCTTTCCTGAATCCCGAAGCTCAATCACGCTATCCCGCAGCAATGCCGCTGTCTGTTCAGCCAGGTCGATATTATCCTTATCATCTGCCGGAACACTGCTTCTGTTTGGCGTAGTGCGATATGGGCCCTGAACAATAAACTTCAGCTTACTCTCCGTCTCTGTCGGAAAGTACACCGAAATATACGGTGATTTTGACGGCGTGAAATTATATTCTCCCTTTTCATCAACCGTAACTGCAAACGCTATATCTATCGTCCGTCCGGCTTGAATACCTGTGACAGCACGTGAGAAAACAAGATATGAAATCTCTTCATTTTCTTTTTTGTTCCCGTTTCACCGATAGCAGAAACCAATGAACAGTGATTATTGATCTGAACCTTATCCAGCAAATAGGATCCGCTTGTTTTCAGCTTCGGAAGATCAATCTTATAATCAATGGACTGCAGATTCTTCATGAATAGCAGCGTTGTGATACCCAGATTCTGTAACCTTTTAGCCAGTACCTCGTTCATCTTATCCACAGTCGTAAAACCGGAAAAGGTGAAACCTACGCTATAGGGAAAAACAAATTTGGTGGTATATCCGAGATCCACTTCCTGATCATCAATATCCACCGGATGTGTAAAATCCTTGATTTCAACAGCAAATTGATGATAACCGGCTTCCTGATCTGACTTGTTGGGATGACTGTATAGGCGCACAGTCTCGCAAATACCGAAAACAGATTTGAATCCGACGCCAAATTCTCCGATCTGATTAAGATCATCTGTCTTATCGGACTTTCCGATATCACAGAGTCCCTGAAGGTTATCCATTGAAAAAGGATGCCCATCATGCAGAACTACTAGTCTGTCCAAATACTGCTCAAATTTTATCCTCGATGCCCCTGCATCTTCCGCATTCTGAAGAAGCTCATAAACAAAATGCGATTTATCCGTATACAGCTGGATAATTCTCTCCAGTGCACGGCGAAGCATACCGTCTTTATCCTGGCGCTGCAAAACCTGAGCAGCAATCGCCATCTTTGCCATTATCGACACCTCCTGCGTAGTGTGCCTTTAGTTGACCACATTCAGAATTCCATTAGCAATCAACGTCGTATGGATATCTGTCTGGTCAACCTTTTTCCTGATCTCTTCCACCTTAAGCTCATAGCTTTCAGTAGCGGATTCCAGCTCACTGGTATACATTCTCCGGATACTTTCGCTGCTGGTATCCTGTATTTTCTGTTCCAGGGATCTCTTTCGATTCCTGAAATTATTTGACAAACTTTCTATCTTGAATGTGGACGTGTTTTCAGCCTCTTTGATTTCAGCGGCCTTCTCATCCATCCACAATTTTACCTGTTTCTTTTCAAGCGCATCCCAATCAGACGGATCCATCTTGACCGCAGCAGCACCGCTCTGGGATTCCTGAAGAATCTCTGGAAGCTCTGCGGCAATCACGTCGTCATCACAGACAACGACAAGTCTGAAGTGCGGATTGATGCCCACATAACTCCATGCATAAACAGAGAAATGATAATCTCCACTCGGCAGATCCTCTGTCGCGTATTGAAGCCGGATATATGCCTGCTCATTAGACGCAAAATAAGCCGCCGCCTGCTTTGCAAGCGGATGCATTGCCGTGATAAAGAATGTATCCCTCTTCTTCTCGGCAGTTTCCGAATCAAAAGTAATCGGATGAATCGGAGCCTTACCCTTCAGATATACATTCCACGCCTGACGGGCTGCATTTCGTCCGCTTGGAAGCTTCCTGAAATCATCCCGGAGCTCCGCTCTCGCAGCTGCAGACAATCTCAGTTGCTTTACATCGCCTTCACCCAGGATGTAACTTCCCTGCCCCAGCTTTCTAAATAGGTATTGCTCAATCAGGATCTGAAGGCTTTTCTGTGTCAGCCAAGGATTCTCTGCATTGTGAATCTCCTGAGAAGTCATATACTCAGACAGATCAAATCCGAAGAATTCCTTTTCTTCTTCCTCCAGGCGGTTCATCTCCTGCAGTCTGCGGACTTCGTTATCTGCCATCTGCTCCAGTTTAATCTTTCGCTCTTCGTCCGTGAGAGATGTATCCATAGCGATATGATCCAGCTGCGTAGCAATATCGCCCAAAATTTCCTCGCATTCACCGATACTGCTTTCAAATATTCCGATGCGCATCAGGCACCGATAATAGATATCTGCATCCACAGTGCCGCTGGTGATCATATTATAAATACCAACCGTCTCGCTCTGCTGTCCACGGCGGTCGATACGTCCGATACGCTGCTCGATCCTCATCGGATTCCAAGGCAAATCATAATTGATCATCATGTCGCAGAACTGATAGTCAAGACCTTCAGATCCGACTTCCGTGAACAACAAAATATCAATCGCATCATTGTCGTCCTTCGGAAGCTCAAACCTTGCCCTAAGTTCCTGCCTCATGGAATCCTTTACGCCGCCATCAACCTGTGCCACTCTAAGACCTGCTTCTTCCAGTTTTCTTCTCAAATAGCCTAACGTATAACGGAAGGTACTGAAGATGATGATCTTATTATTTTCCTGCTTTTGCTTCTCCATGATGGCTTCCAACATCTGATCAAATTTCGGATCTTCTTCTGGAAGATTATCTGCCATTGTAAGAAGGTTCTGGGCAAGGTCTTCCAACGCACGGGCATCCGCGCCCTCAAAAGTAAATCCCGGAGAATCCATATCCGGATCATCTTCCAGCTGCTGAAATCTTCTGCTGATAAGATCCCGAATGTGTGGAGCAAGTCCGAAAATACAGCTTGCTGCCTGCCGCTTGATGGTAGACATCATAAAAGGTATCGATCTCGCATTGCCATGAAGCTGCAGCAATGCATTAGACTCAAATCGAAGCAGTTCATCATGAAGCTCCTGCTGCCTTGGCGTAAATTCCACAGCCAACGTGTAAGGCCTTCTGATGCAGAAATCCTGAATATCCTTCCGGCGTGTACGGTTGAGCATTGAGTTAAAACTATGCAGACTTTCCGCATCAGATATCAGCTTCACGCGCTCTTCCCGCGTTATCTTATCCTGCTGCAGGGTCTTGATCATTTCCCCGTAGGTCGGATTTGCTGCAACGACATTTTCTCCCCATTGAGTTTCCAGAACGCCCCTAAGAGCTTCCGTCGCCTGTTCCTGCCACTGGTCATCAGCTCTTCTCATGAGCCGTGCAGCTTCTGAAATATGAACATTCGGTCTGGACATCATGTTAAAGGTCTGCTTGTCTATCACCACATCCGGACGCAATACATTGAGCAGCGTAAAGAGATCATCATCGCTGGTCTGTAGCGGAGTAGCGGTCAGCATTACCACCGCATCTGCATTATCACAGAAATACTTGACGCACTTATATTCAAACGCCTTTTCCTTCTCCATGCTTCCGTTACGGATATGATGCGCCTCATCAATAATGACAAGATCAAAATGCGGAGCAGGATCCATATCTCTTAATCCAAATGTGTGCTTCTTCTTTGTCGTCTCACCCTCATAGGCTCTGCTATCCAGAATGGAATAAGGCACGATCGTCTTGCTGAATCGGATTGGCCATTCTCCATCCCTGTCTGTATCAGAAATAATCTGGCGAAGCATCGGTCCATCCACCGGCACGAATTCTTCATCAAACCGCTTCATTTCCATTTCCCACTTGCGCTCTGTAACAAGCGGTTTCGGACAGATGATCAGAACATTTTCCAGCTCATTCCTTGCCTGCAGTTCTTTAATGATTAACCCCGCCTCAATAGTTTTACCGACACCAACACTGTCCGCGATCAGGATACGTGGCTCATCGGCATGGATCATTTTCAGCGCTGGCCTGAACTGGTAAGGGACAAAGTCGATTCTTGCTGAATTAAGGGAATACAGATCATTTCCGGAAGGATTATTGATCTGATATGCCGTCAAATAGCTCCGAAAGGTATTGATATCCACCCAGTTATAGGATGCCTTTTCAACGAACAACGCAATCTGTCCGGAATAGAATGTCTTGAAATTGCCATCTACAAAGACATCGTATTTCTTCGTATCTCCCAGATCAGTAATGGACATAACGATGCCCTTTACGTCCGGACTTCCGATCAGATACACGAGACTCTTTTCGGTAATCTCATTTTCATCCACCACTTCAGCTTCAATATCTTCCGCGGGCTGCTTCTGCTCTTCCTGCGCGAAAGATGAAAAATCAACCGTTGACGGTGACTTTACTTCTTCGATCATCCGATCAACTTCATTCACCAGACTGTCTTCACATTCACGCTGTTCAAAGAAGTCATGCAGTGTCGCCAGATCGGCCAGGATGGCATCTTTGCCCGGAAGCATGGCACTGACATGTGCCCAATTATTACGGACACGCATCATATCACGAATGCATTCCCTCTCTCTGATGGGAAGGTATGCCACATTGCGCATTTCATACCATGACTTGTCTGCAATCCGCAGCAAAGCCGCAAGATCAAACTGTCCAAGCTCTGTAAAGCCCCGTTCCCTCGCCATCTCTGCCTGGTTATAGCTTAGCTTCGCCATAACACAATCATCCCACCAGTCATCGGATGTTCTGGGCAATAACTTTCCCAGCCACTCAGCCAGAACATTGGCGGATGTATGAAGATATGTATTCATCCTGCTTACAATCTGGTCATTATCCATCGTAAAGCTCCAATCTGCACTTCTTAATCCATAAAGAATCCATCTGTATCAAAGATGTGATCCAGCTCATCATTCGTCATAGCATGCGATACTTTGTCACGCACCGCGCTTCTTGCCATATCAAGCCTCTTAAAGCGGTTATGACCAACGGCGTCTTTAACCATACGGATTAGCTGGATACGTCCCACGCCCGGATTCTGTCTTGCATATTCGGCAAACCCTCTTGCCTTGCCAAGATTATCTATTCTGGTAGGATCGTGCGGTTCCAAAATATCTACGACATATTCATCATCGGTGTCCTTACGTATGATCACAAAATCCGGGTATGCCGGCTTCTGCTCTCCGCCCATTTCATAAGGAATACAAAGAGACCACGGTTTCCTCGGAGGATTTCTGAGCCAGCATACATAATCGCTCTGCCCCTGCTCTTCGATCAGCACACCTTCTTCCCAGTTATTCAGATTGATGCGTGCCTTGCCGTGATCGTCTACGAACAGATGATCTTCATAGTCCTTGCCATTGACTTCGTGCGGCAGGCTGATGGTCTCCGGAAGGCGGAAATTGTGCTTGCTGACCACATCTCCGTTGGAGACAATAGCATCATACTGTTTGATAAACCGGTCGCCCAAGCCAACGATCTTCCGGCGATAGTTATCATTCATCTTATGGAACGCCTTTTCCGCATATGCCAGCAATCTCTCATAGCAATCATCGTTTGATGCATACAGGATAACATCGATCTTATAGGCATTCGGATCATCCTCATCGTAGTAGTAATGTCCGTATTTGTTTCCTACGCCCTCATTTCCAAGCTTTGACTCAGCACGGCGGAACTGCCGGTCTATGTCGATATCCGTGGTTGACATGAACATATGGACGATATTGTCATCCACACTTTCACCGAAAACATCGAACACCTGCGACTTCATCTGAAATTCCATGATCTTCTTGGACATGTCATCGTATTTGCCGTCGCGCTTCAGATTGCCCACATATTCACGGATCATCTTAACGATTTCTTCCAGAACATCATCCGTGGCATCCTGGTATTTCCCGGACTGCCTAAGCAGGCGTGCCAGACTGTATAAGGAATTCAGATAGTTATTGATTCTGACATTTCTGACATCATAGGATAGCAAACCGGAATCATTGATAGCTTTTACCACTCCCTCTCTGTCTAAGGGATCTATAAACGTTTCCTGCTCATAGGAAGGTTCCGGTTGCTGAGTATTTTGTGTAGCTGTTTGTACAGTACCTGCTGCCGGAACACTTGCGCCAGAAGATGGCCGTGATACGCTTCCTACTGAGGGCTGTACCGCTGACGGCGCAGGATTTGTAAATGGTGATGATATTTCACGAACGCCGGAACCATTTCCAGTCTGTTCGCCACTACCTGTGTTATAATGGCTGTCCTCATGAACTTCCATCGGTTGAGTGCTTCCCGTTTGATCAAACAATGACATCTGTCCCGGATATGCCGGTGTATGGCGTGTGCCACCGCCATTTGATGTACTTCTGGGTCTGACGGAAAGCGTATCCATCACCCTCGTATCAATCGACTCTCCATAGATATCCGCCGGAATATCTCCACCCTCAGCATTTTGTAATTCCTCGACAACTTCCTTTACCGTGTCGGAATTAAAATACGGCAGATACAGATGCACATCATTCAGCGTTTCATCGACCTGAATGTGCATCTGCATCGGAGTACGGATCATTCGTCCAAGAAGCTGTGCAATATAGGTCGCATCCGTCGCATGACGGAAGGACATCATCGTTTCCGCTCTCGGACAATCCCATCCAGTTGACAGGCTTTCCTTGAAGAAGACCACGCGGATCCTCTTATCCTCAGCGATCGCCGACGGAGCAACATAAGGCACATTCAAGCCATTGACCTTAATGACGGTGTTTGCGTCACCAAAGGTATGAACCACTTCTCCTTCCTGGAACTGTATTCCGGTTCTTTCCTCGATTTTTTCCACACAATCATCCAAATCCGTTGCAGAGATGGACGATGATGTCGCATTCTGAACTTGGATAACCAACACAGGATTCACGTAGGCATAGTGCTGTTCATAACAATATTGATACCAGTGATCCCACTTATCCTTCCATTCATCCGCCGCTGCCTGAAGCACAGCCATATCCCTGTTGCCGGTATTCTCTTCCGGATAGGAGATAACAATACGATCCTTCAAAAGACCGGATGCCCTGACTTCATCAGTCGTTACAACCACATACTGCGTATCCGACGCAATGCCCTGAACCAAAGCATTAAACCGCGTTGATGTAGCAGACATACCGATAACCACCGGCATCGCTTCAATCCCGTCCGAAGGGCTCCCTTTAAGGAACTTTTGCATAATGGTCGTCGCACGTCCAGCCTCACGCCCCTGCATCCCACGGTGCGCTTCATCGATGATAAAATAAAGGTGATCGCTCTTATCACGCGCCGTATTTGCCAGAGTCTCCCAAATCGTATACTGGCGATTATCCGTGTGCTTTGTCAGGTTGGAGCTCTTGCCAAGCTTCTGTGTATTCAGAAAATAGATATGACCGTCATCGAACATCTCCTGATCAAAGGAATCATCCTGAACGGTGACGCACTGCCCCAGGCGGATCTTGTCTGCCTTCAGGTCGATTTTGTCCTTCGACTGTTCATTCAGCTGCGGAGAATCCGAAAGCCATACGATAATTGCCTCCGGTTGCTCCGGATACATCTCATCGCCAAAGAGAATACTTTCAATCAGCGCGGCCATGATGATGGTCTTACCCGCACCGGTCGGTGCCGTGAAGGAAACCACCTGCTTTGAATGTGTGTGCTCATAACGGTACACAGCCTCCGCCGATTTCATTCTCAATTCGCTAAGCGCTCTTTTCTGAAATGGAAATAATTCTGCTTTCATGGCTTACCTCCCTGTGTTGATCCGGAAATTGTCCAGATAATCTCTATACAACTGGAAGGTATCCTTCCCTGCATAACCGGAAATCATCTCACGATATCCCGCCTCTGAGTCTGTAACGATATATATGGTCTGAATCTCAGGATGCTTCTGCACTTCTGCATCGAATTCTGCAAAACGCTTTTCATCCATGAGAATTGCAAATTGATTCTCCGGAAGTACCATCATATGCGCCTTGTCATCTTCCAACTGCGGACAAGAACCATGAGCACCAGCCTTCATCCAAAGAACAGGGAACAATTCTGTCAGTTGGCGACCTAAAGCGACAGCGGTTTTATCCAAAAAACCTAGCTTGAAGAACACAGCGTTCGCCTTAAATCCATCAGACATTGCAGCATTACTTCCTAAATAGTTGCCAGCTATCTTTTTTCCATTAACATCGGTCCCTTTTATAGAACATATTGTCCTTGGCCACGTTACATATCTCGCAATTCCCAGCTCTTCCCACTCTTTATCCGCGGGAGTCTTCCCTTTGCTTGTAAGTAATTTGGCTTCCGACTCAGATACTTCATTGTTTGTTACCATTATGCATCTACGATGCCCTCCATCCTCTGAATTTAAAAGATTTATTGCATGTAAAGTAGTCCCTGAACCTGCAAAGAAATCAACAACTAAAGCATCCTTTTTATTTACGAGAAAATAATTGATTGTATCTTTAACCGCATATAGGGATTTTGGGAAATCAAACCTTAAATCACCAATTACATTTTTTAGAATCTTTGTCCCATAATCTCTTGAATCATGCGTATTGTAATTCCATTGAGTTCTTGGCATGATTTTTCGAGTTTCTAGGTTTTCCGCTATTACACTTCCATCTTCCGCATATCCTGTAATGTTAATCTTCCCTGCGTCAATATCTTTTATAGTTCCACCCATAAGATACTGTACAACCCATAATTGCGGCTTATTAGGAGTCCTTTTCGATGCTTTAATGTATCCTTTTTCAGCTCTGGATCTGCATTCTTCTGGCGTAACTCCCCATAGCATCTCTGTCCCATCATCTCTAACAGGAAAAACCGCATCGCACCCCGGGATTTCTTCAACTGAAAACCTGTCCACTTCATGCGCTATTGGATCTCCAATTTTTTCAATTCTCCCACTTTGTTTATTTACATAGATTGGATAGAACTGAAAAGGTCTTGACTTCCTAATATTTGCTGCGCTACTTCTTCTGAATGACTGCCAATGAATTTGTTCTCCCTCCAATGCATATTCAGCATCATCAAGTGGCTCTATCGCACAGTTTCCCATCATGACAAAATAAATGAATTCATTAACTCTTGTAAATTCATTTGTTCGAGCAGCGCCTTTCCTACTAATCGCACTACTTATCATCTGTATATTGCAATCTTGAAACATTTCTTCGAGTAAACAGCCCAAATGCAAATACTCTTTTTCATCAATAGTAACAATTAAAACGGAATCATGATGGTTCATAAGAGTCTTCGCAAGCCGCAGTCTCTTTTGCATCATTGATAGCCATTTGCTGTGTCTATATGCGTCGGAGCCATCAACATAATCATTGTTATATTTCCAATCCTTTGCGCCAGTATTGTAAGGCGGATCGATATAGATGCAGTCCACCTTCCCAGCATAGAGATATTCCAACAGCTGCAGTGCATGATAATTATCCGCTTCAATCAGCGTATGCCAAAGATCGCTGTCCGGAGCATTGCAAATGCTGTCAATCGGCTTCAGATACGGATAAATTGGCTCCCCAAACTGAGCCACACATACCAGCTCTTCCACCGGAATCTCTTCCTTTTCCGCCGTCACCTTGTGGTAGCACGTTGCAACTCCATCCTTGATGAAATTCACCTCGTACATCTCGCTGACAGCACCAGTTTTCTTCGCAACCGTAGATCCTCTCTTGACTGGGATGTCATAGAGCGGTGTGCACTCCGGCAGGTGCTCTTCAAACACCAGCCCGAATTTCTTTGTCTTTGACAGCCTGTTTATCTCCTGCTCCAGTCTGGCTCTCAGCACCTCATCCTGCACCTGAGCAAGTAAATCATGAATTGCAGCCATCCTATTTCCTCCTACTGTTTGTCTTGACTACCGGCAGTATCCACTCCGGCATCATAAGTCTATCGAATATGCCGTCCTAAAATACGGACTCATTCCTTCGTTATTGTTTTTTCTTTAATATGGCACTTGATCCCGCGCTCCTTGCAGAAATTCTTTACTTCCGATGCCTTTTCGTTGTAAAACTTCTTATGCTCTGGATAGCCGCTTGTGACTTTCTTGGAATAGTTCGTTCTTCCAAAGATGATCTTATCCACAAAACTAACGGCTTCCAGAATCTCTACCAGATTCTGTTCTATAAGATTCGGTGTAGGATACGGTTCAATGCTCACCCACGTCTTACATCCCAGATCATAAAGTTTCCTAAGCGCCGCCAGTCGTTCTGCGTATGGTGCGGCTCCGGGTTCTATTCGCTCACGGTATTCTTCATCCATAGAGATCAACGTAATCCCATATTCATTTTTCTTGGAACACTTCGCCAAATCTTCCGGCAATATACCCTTCGTTAGTACAGAGCACTTTATGCCGGCCTTATTCAGCTTCTTGATGGCATCCATGCTCATCTTCTCGATCTGCGGATAACCATACATGAAGGGATCCGTCGTAAAGCAAAGCTGAACCGACTTGATCTTATCCTTCAGGCGCGGAATCTCTTTATCCAGAAGTTCCAGCGTATTTGACACCAGATAAGGTTTCAGCCAGTCATCATATGTTTTTATCTGCCCAAACCGCTTTTTCAAGGAGAAGGCATAACAAGGATACTTACATCCGTGGGCGCAGCCCTGGACGAAGTTGATGGTATAATCGCCATACTCTACCCCTGTTTTATAGAGCATGGATTTTCTTGTTATAAAGCCTTCTACATTCGGCATCTTCAATAGCTCCTATCCGAAAATGTCATTGTACTCCGGGAAGCCTTCATTCCAAATTCCCGTTTCAGCACATCTTTTATTTTGTTCTTATAGTCTCTTGTCGGGAATACCGGGTGTTCTCCCAGATATGCCCACACGTCATCATTTGGAACATCCGCCTTTCCAGTAAAATGTTCCTGCACATACTTTGCCGCATCCCTCAAGTTGTAGCAGGACTCATCTGCCGGTGTTCCTAAAATGATATCTCCATCATCCGTAAACCGGAACTGCATCTGATCCTGATTGTTATGTGTATTCTTCAGAGAAGATTTATCCCCAAAGGTTTTCCAGGCCGTGGATTTGAAAAGCTCAAATCCCTTGTAATGCCCCGTACAGTGGATTAGGTTATATACCACTGAATTGTTTCTGTTAAAGAACGGAAACGAAGCGATGTAATAACGGTCTTCGCCTCTGCCGCTCCCATCACGGATAATCTCTTCTATCTTCTTCTCAAATGCATTCTTGTCACTGCCAAAGGATATCAGTTCATCAATACTGGTCCGATAGGTTTCCTCATACTTTTCAATCACTTCCGGCTTCCGTGCCATTTTCGCCGCCCTAATCGTGTCAGAAACCATATGATTGATGATGATCTCTCCCCAATTCTCAAGGAACGGCATCATAGCATCCCACTCGATATGAGCATCGTATGGATCATATACAAGCAGGAAATGCATATCACTGAACATTGTTGAAAACTGAATGCCGATTTTCCGCAGCAGTATATTGGCATCCATCGATTCCGTGTAAATCGTAAAGTTACCGGTCTGCTTCGGAAGCCTTGTCTTCAGCAAGTCAATCTTCCCCGAATCCAGGTCATTGAAATATATGTAAGCCTGCTTATTGGTGTACCTGGTCATCGCTTCAGCGATTATCTCAGACACAAGCAACGGCGTACCTTTTATCTCTTCCCCTTTGTCATCTTTATAAATCCCGCTGTTTGACATGCAATCAATGTATACAATTCCACGACATTTCTGATTCAGCATAAGAATATTGATCCAAGCCTTCACATATTCAGAGATCAACTCGAACTTCTTTATGCTGTGCGGAGATGCCACACTGATCAAATCATTCTTCTTTGTGCTCGCCATCCATATCACCTTCTTCCGGGATCAGATCCATAATGTCTCCGATATTACATTCCAGGGCCTTGCACACTTTCATCAAGACTTCCATGCTCACATTCTCTCCCTTAGAAAGCTTCGTGACCGAAGTCCAGCTAATCCCGGCTTTAGCCTGAAGGTCTTTTTTCTTCATATCCTTATCAATGAGCAGTTTCCAAAGCTTTTTGTAACTTACTTCCATAGTGCATTCCTCTCGGTCCATTCCTCAGAACTTATATATCAGCAGGTTTCTTTGCATACCTATACATTATCCATTGTAGCACTCTGTCCATGAAACCGCAAGTAAATTCTCCACATTTACACGAATTCACACCGATTTTAATTGAATACTCTCCGAACTTATGATATAGTGTTAATTGTATATTTGTGCCCGCCGGTGGCGAGTGCATTTACGAAATGAGGTGTTTTCATGGGAAAAGCTCAGAATGATATTGAAGAATTCATATACCGAATCTGCTACCAGCCTATCTGGAAAGCAGTAAACGAATATATATCTGTACATCCTACGGTCATGCTTCTTGATATGCTCTTAGAGTACGCCACCCATATCCGCATTGATGAAGATTCCCTCTTCTTCGATGCCATCATGAGCTGCACGATAGAACTGCAGCAATTTGATGAATACCGCGGCGATATGTCCGGCGAAACTTCCCAATGGCTCGTAGCTTCCTGCAAAGCCATCATCACCGACAAGCTGAAAACCATAAGCAAGAATCTCGACAAAGAAGCAACTTCCTTCCTAGAGAAATACTATCCTAAGGCTCTGGAAGAACCTAAACGCGTACCGATTGAGGATATAGCCAAAGAAAAGCTGCATCTCAATGTCATACAGGGATACCGAATCACCGATAATTTCAGCATCTTCGATCAGATCTGTTTTTCTCCCGGCAAGGTCAAAATTTACGTTCTTTTCAAGACATCCGAAAAGGAAGAAGAAGTTCCCAGAGGAACCATCTTGATCGATGCCTACACCTATTGGCAGCGGGACAGCGACTGCGTGAACAATACGATTTCTCACGAAGTCTATCACTGGCACCGCCACCGCCTCTATGCCGCTATCAAGCATATCCTCCGAGATGAAAAGTTCATTGCCTGCCGCTGTCCGGCAGATATGAGCTATCCGGACGATAAAGAAGAATGGACCGATGAGCAGCGCATGGAATGGCAGACCAACAATCGGCACCACGTATCCTGATGCCGTTCCAGACCTTCACAATGAAAGTTGACGAATTGTACCAGCAATATGGCTATGCCAATAGCCCACTTAAAATCGCCGTTCTCACCTGTATTACAGATGAACTTGCCGTTTTTTACGGAGTCTCACGGCAATCTGCTTTAATACGTATGACAGAAACTGGATATCTTGAGGCAAGGTCTGTTCTACAGGCTATAAACGAAAAAGACTGGCACACTCATGTCAGCCTAGAAGACGTCTTCTATGAATACAGCACCAACGCCGAATTTCGCGCTCTACTGGATACCGGACGTTTCAAATATGTTGACGGCTATGTTGTCATCAATGATGAGAAATTCATCCGGCTTGATGAAAGCGGTGCTACCACCCTCACAGACTATGCCTGGGAGAGTCTTGATGAATGCTGCCTGTCCTTTGGATGGCAAAGAATACGCCGTGCATCCGCAAAAGAAGTTCTTCCGCAGATTATCTTTCACCGTGATAACGATGAGCTGGATATTTCCAAATATGATTCCAAGCAGAATACATCTATGGTCGAACTCTCAAAGGAAATGCAGAAGAAGCGCAAACACTTTGAGCAGAACGAAAAGATTCACAAACTCTCTACGATTGACAAAAACTGCTGGACGTACATTTATAGGATTATCACCATCAAAGGTACCAGCAAGCCACATTTCTGTGATCTGACTGGTCTCCGGAGAAGAAAACTATCGCAAAGCTGCGAGTGGGTTAGATACAGATCCAAAAGTGAGAACTATTGTTGCCATCGGTGTAGGCTTGTCCCTTGATATCGAAACCGTGGAAAACATGCTCAAACTTGCCGGCAGAACCTTTAAGGATACTCCAGAAGACAAAGCATTAAAATTCTGCATTACCGGCCTCTCCGGACATCCGATCGAAGATTATAACAACTTTCTAGAGTCCCTCGGATACGAACCTCTCGGAACTAAAGAACGATACCAATAACATCTCAGCCGCTTTTTCACATCGAAATAGCGGCTTTCTTCTTTTCTTAAAAATTTTTCCGACTCGGTGAGTTCTGACAATTAGAAACCCATCAATTACAATGACCTTAGCTTCAGTGAGATTGCTTCTTTAGCGCTGAAGATGGTTCTACCGTCTCACTGAAGCCACCATGTGAATCACGTCAGCCCATGTAGAACAGGCTGGCCAAGCAAACCAGGAGGAATCCGAAATGACTGCCCACCTAATAGGGACAATTTCATATCGCCATAATGCGGATTCCTCCGTGCAAATCTACGGAGGAAACGTATTATGGACGATAACAAGTTCAACCAATACACCGATAAGAAAGCGTACAACAACCTTCCAACACCGGAAAGACAGCACCTTGCCCCGTTCCTTGTAGAGGACTGGGACACAGTAAAAGCGATGGATCTTAATCGCGAGAACCTTGAAACCTGGCACTTCAGCGGCATCCCCGTTTTAGTTGCCTTCACACCTGAGCAATTCCCCGGCACCATTTCAAGTATCCCATGAAACTTGATACACTGAGCTTTGGTGGAATCACCACACTTAGATGTACATGATCCACGCATACTGCACCTGCAATAATCTCAACATTTTTGTATTTGCATAATGTGCTTAAGATTTCTCTTACATCCTCTCTCACTTTTCCATACAATACCTTCTTGCGGTACTTCGGAATGAAAACTCAGGGTTGTTTCCAACTACACTATTCTCCCCAGCATAGCTGGGGGGATTAGGCTTTTCATTCAAATTCCCATTCGATTGTGAGGTTTACTTGCCGGTGTTAGAATTCTTCCCTTCGTTCTTGGTGCGGTAGTAATCTTCCATCTCCACATCAAGCGTTATATAGGATTCTTTCTTAGGTCTTTGGGTGTTGCTCAAGAGGCACACAGTTTCAACATGCTCCGTTTATCTATTAATAAATATTTTCCGCGTTTTTGTTTCATCTATAATCACTAAGAATTATAGCATATCCGCAATATTTTTGATAGATAATGTTTTTTCATCATTCAGTTTCATGCAACAAAATTTATTGTAATCTACTCGTGGTTGACAAATGGTAGACATTGTCAACGCAAATGGATTGTGGTATAAGGCGGCAGAACCCATCTGCCGCCCTTTTTATGCTTCTTTGATGATTGACACTGCTTTTCAACGAAATGATATTTGTTTTTTATTATCCAGAAGCCGTATTATCAAGTATGCTGCCTTTTCTGCTTGCGCATTATAATCTTTTTTCAATGGACTATCAATCAAGTTTCCACAATCATAATGAATAAAATAATGTGCCAGCTCATAAGCTGTTTCATATATTGCTTTTTCTAAAACAAGATTTCTTTGTAATGCAATCCTATCCTTGTGAAGCACGCTGAAATATCCCTTAATGTCTTTTACTTCAAGTTTTATATTTTCCTCTTCAGCCAACGCCATAAGATTCTTAAAGACAAAAATCGGATTTTCTATATGCGGAATAACCGGACTGCTTTTCACTGGTTCTGTAGTTGTCTTGACTGGCACAACTGCATCCTTTTCTATTTCCGGCTGCTTTTCCTTTGCCCGGAAATAAAAATCCACCAGATAATCATACACTTCCCATGCCTTGTCCGTGTTCAGCGACTTCGCATGGAGCAGGGCGCCTTTTTCTGTCCAGAAATACACTCTGGACACCCTTTTTAACTCCCCATCAAATTGATGGGAGGTTCTCAACGACCTCATTTCTTCCCCGGAAACTGCAATGTAATGTTTCTCTAAAACATACTTATCTTTATTTCTGGTAAAATTATTATTGATAATCTCAGGCTTTGTTCCATACATTGTAGCAAGTTGCCGCGTAGTTAACACTCTAAATCCATGTACTTCCATTACTTTTAAATTTTGCATGATAATTTCCTCCATTTCTAATTGAAAGAAATTCCATTCTGCATTATAATATTTTACAGAAGGAAACTTCTAAGAGCAAATAAGAGATTTCAAACTTTGGTAGGGGCGAAATCTCTTATTTTTTTATTCTGCTTTCCAACATCTTTATTCCTTGCCGCACAGCTTCTGCTTTTGTGATACCCTCTTGAGTGCAGTACCTCAATAAAATATGTTCACTTTCTGCATCAAGCCTAATATTAACGGAGCCGGATTTAGGATTGTTAGTTGGTCTGCCAGTTCGTGGACTCATCTCATCACCCCACTTTTGCGCCACAAATATATATTATACTTATGTGTCGCGAAAGTCAAGTACAAATTAAGCCAATCATGAAATTCATGACTGGCTGTAAGAAATCCACCAGATAATCATACACTTCCCACGCTTTGTCTGTGTTCAACGATTTGGCATGAAGAAGAGCTCCTTTTTCAGTCCAAAATGTGCTCTTGATGTTCTTCGCAACTCACCCTCAAATTGAGGGGATGTCCGCAGACTTCTCAATTCGTCTCCATCCATATAAATATAATGCTTTCCCAGCACATAACGCTCTTTGTTCCGTAAAAAATTGTTCTGGATTACTTTAACGTCCGTTCCATATGCGTCTGCTATCTGACGTGTAGTCAATACTCTCGTTCCTTCTACCTCAACTGTTTTTGGTAATTGCATTTTCTTTTCCTCACTTTCAAGTTTTGATTGCAAGGAATTCCCCTAAATGCTATAATATTTTTAGAGGATATTCCTCGTTGATGGAGCGTTTACTACTTTTCCAGGGCGGTAACGCTCTATTCTTTTTGGCTCAAAAGCAAATGAATGCCTTTTCTTATTGCTTCAGCTTTTGTAATGCCGTTTTTCTCACAATAATCATCCAATTTCTTATTAGTATCATCATCGATGCGAATACTAAATCGAATATCTTTCGGCTCGTCTACTTTTGGTCTTCCTTTTCGTGGACTCATTCTTTCACCTCACTTTATGTCACGCATTTATTATATTAAATGTCACGCATAAAGTCAAGAAGTAATTTAACAATTTCAGCAATTTTTAATGATTGCATCAAACCCTGCTGCCTTCAACTGTTTTACCTGTGCCTGCGCATTCGCAAGGATATCATAAGCCCCTGCCTGTACCTTATACTGATCATCCTCTGTCTTGATGATTGCATCAAAGCCGGCTACTTTAAGCTGTGCAACAAGCTTTTCAGCGTTCTTCTTTTCCTTGAAGCTACCGCACTGCACTCTGTTCTGCTTATTCAGCGGTTCCGGCTGCTTGTCCATTTTATGCCCAAAGTACAGATGCCCCCATTTGTTGCTACTGGAGTCACTGCCGAGATACTGGTACTCTGCAAGCAGTGTTGCACATTTATCCTTGTCGATCTTCCCGTTTCCGTCAGAGTAGTTTGTGAAGGATCTAAACTGGAGGATCTTCGCATTCTCGAATCTCCGTACACCCTTTTTGAACACGTCATAGACCGCCTGCCGCGCGGCATCGGATGTCACCTTGGAACCGTAAGCAGAATAGTTTTTCTGCATGACTTCCGTGACATTCTTCCCATATCCGCCATTTTCCAGCATGTCGTGGATACACTGGGCGACGCCGAGGAATCCGTTGCGGCTTGCGATCACGCCGGCCTCGCCGTAGACCACCTTCGCAATAGCTTCCACGTTGGAATCCCCGATCTGCGCACCGGAGATGTTCTCGTCGGACGCGCCGATCAACTTCTTAAAGCGCTCCCAGTCTCCCCTTGCCCGGATCTGCGACGGGCAGTTTTTCGCGCAGACGTCGTAGTGGGTGTATACCCGGCTTGCAGGAATGTTTAATTCCTTCATGAGCTGCTTTGTGATCTCTACGGTGTTCTGGAACGCTTTCTCGTAGTTGTAACCGGCATTAACGCACATTTCGATCGCTACGCTGTTACGGTTGTTCACGGTGCCGAACAGCTTGCCGCCGTAGTTTACTCCGACATGCCAGGTACCGCGGCTATACGGCGCCGCAAGTTCTGCGCTCTTATCGTCTACGTAGAGATGCGCCGACATGCCCTGGAAATTGCCGTCATGCTGGGCTTTTGCGTGCGCTTTCGCGTCAGCGCCTTTGTTAAAATTATCTGTGTTATGGATAACGATGTTTGCCGGATCGTTCTCCGCGTATGTATTCTGGTTCGAGATATATTCCTTGTTGATATTCATACGTACTCCTTTCCGCTGCATTTTCGCAGCATAAAAAGAGGACGGTCGTCCGCCCTCATCGTTTCTGGTTAATCGGTGCAATCCCCTCCTGCCGGACGTTATGCGTCTGGTTCTGGTTTTCCACCTTGACCTTCTGTGTTATACTGTTAAATTCTTCATTGCTTTTCTTCCGCTGCTGTTTTTCCAGCTCTTTTCTGTCCATGCTCATCACCTCAAGGATAGGATGCGCTGGCGTTGGCGGAATTATGCACTGCGGATAGTGCCGCCTATTCCTGTTTTCTCGCCTGTTTGAAAAGCTGGTTCACGTATACGCTCAGTCCTGCAACCAGAAGTCCCTGCACAATACTGGTAAACACCGCCATAAGGATTTCCTGGTATGTAGACAGCGGGCAGCTTGCGAATACCCACAGCGCGCATAACAGGATTCCCAGCATCCCCAGGATTGCCGGGATGTGTTTGTCTGCGAAATACTGTGCTTTTTTAAAACCAAGCCCGATAAAGTACAGCACAACCGCTACGACAATAAGTTCCGGTTTTACATAGTTCATGATCTCATTCATTATATTGCTCTCCTTCCCTAGGTTCTTCCGGCATCGCCAGAAGTTTATGATACAGTTCCGTTGCCACATCATTGCCGCCTAAATTATGATATGCGGTATATACCTTTTTGATAGATTCCTTTGCATAGATCGGACAATAGCCCCGGTCTGTATATTTATTGTAGTTTTCCACAATGCTGTCACGGAGCAGGGACTGTACGCCGTCCGCGATCGCTGCATTCTTTTTCTGCTCCATTTTTAAACGCGCAGACACGCTCCGGTAGCCAAGCCCCAGTGCTGCAGAAATAAGCGCAAACAGCCACTCTGCCCAGTGTGCCTGCAGATATTCCAGAATCTCCATCGGAATTCCTTTCCCCGGCGCGTGCCGGTACAGATTTATGCAAAATAAAAAGACCTTCACGGTCCCGCCCTTATGTCCATATACCTCCTATTCTGCAGATTCCGTTTCCGGCTCTGCTCCTGTCTATGCTTCCTGTTCTTCCTCCTCTTCCACCAGCTCCCACGCCTGCGGATATGTATCCGGATCCCAGACGCATCCATCCATCCGGCAGATGTAGTGCTTGCCGTTCCAGGTTACTTTATCGCCGGTGCTGTAGGCATCATGCGCGCCTGTGGGCTGCACATATTCCGGCCATTCCTCCTGCACAGGCGGGATGACTGTACCGCCCTGCAGAGTAGTGATCGCGTCCGTGTTGGCTCTGATGGCAGCTGCCATCTCTCCAAGGTTTGTAAAGATGCTGTCGATCTGTTTCTGTACGGATGTATAACTGTTTTCCGGGAGTGCGTTCTGACGGGCAAGTTCCACCAGTTCGGTTCTCTGCTCCTCCGTCAGACCTCCCTGCAGCCAGATGGTATCGATCTTTCCGAGCATGTCCGACAGCTCGTATCTGCCGGAACTGATTACGGTTTTGATAATATCGTACATGGTTGTCCTCCTTAAATGTTGTTAAGCGTGTTCTGCTCCAGGGCGGCTACGCGCTGCTCCAGCGCGCTGTAGGATTCCTTTGGCACGTAGTTCTGTGCGATATAGTTTTCCGTATCTGCCACATATCTGACAGACATCCACGCTCCCGCATCATTACCGATCACGGTTGTCGGATAGTTGGTATGGAAAGTACGGTAAGCGGCGAGGTCTTCAGCGGAGAGCGGGTTTTCAATGGGCTGCGCTAAAATATATTGTACAGTAATCGGATTATCTTTTAATTTTTCTTTCATTTCATCTGCGTTTTGCACAGAGTCGTCTTTTACATATATCCAGTTTTGCCCGGGATATCTCTCCGATCTGTCCTGATATAATCCGATTTGATTGTTTTGGAGATTTATATCCTGCATGCCTGTATATGCATCGCAAAACACTTTCCTTCCGGGAGTTTTGTCTGCATCATGTAAGTCTGTGTAGAATCTGCCGGAAGACGCTGCCCAGTTTTTAGAGTTATCAAGAACAGTACTGCATACCCTCTGCACATACACCCCGCGTCCAAAATCCACCTCATCACATACCCACTGCTGCCCGTTTCCATCGGTGTAGTTTCCTCCGGATGTTACCGGGATGCCGGGGAGGCCGTTAGGTGTGGAGAGTGTGAGGGTTTGGGGCGCACGGGGCGGCTCGTAAGCGGTGCCCATTGTTCCAGTTTCTAATTGCGGCTCAATCAGTACATTATCAAAAACTGTACCGGATGCAAACCATACCCATATCTGCGATATGTAATCTCCTTCTTTTGCAGTATATGGTATGCCACCTGTCATATCGCTTCCGGCAATCCCATTAAGCCGTGCATACGCATGATTGCCGCTCATGGCATAACTGACACCCGTCTTCAGCATCATTTTCCCCTTAAACAGTACAATGTTTACCGCCGATGATGCCGTGCCGTTATATAACAATGTTCCATCGTCATTCACGGTTATTGTGACACCATTAATCACTCTGTTTCCATCCACATACGGGAACGGGATCAGATTCTTCCCTGTCACATCCACATTAATATTCCCCTTATCCCCCGCACTCACAATCTCCTGTGGATATTCCGGGTTCGGTGAGGGCCTGCCTCCGGTGTAGGGTTCGTCAATAATAGCATTTCCTTTGCAGACACTCAGAGCAACGTCCGAATATTTCCTATAGGAAATACGTATATACCGGATTCCTTCCTGCAAATCCCAGCCGCCCGATGCAGTTGACTCATTTTCGCCACTCTGGTATACTAACCGTCTCATAAATGTCATATCCGCATCATAACAGCCGATACCTAACCATAAGCTGTGGTTTTCGGCAGCGGCCCGCATACTATACACTATGTGGCTCACACCAGAGACATCGATATAATTGTTATACTGCTCATTCTGTTCCGGATTACCCGTACTTCTTATATTTCCTGCCGTATCGATATAACCGTCCTGGGAATTTTCCGGATCCCATAACTGCGCCCCCGCCGTGGTCTTCTGGGTGGAACGCCCGTAAATGCCCAGATGTTTAAACGGTTTTTCTGCACTGTCTTTCAGTACCACGTCTGCCCCCCGAAGCACTCTGTATGATACCCGGCGCCGATACAGCAAGCTCTTCCTGCAGGCTCCGGATGCCGGACTGGTTTTCGCTGATCTGCTCCCGGTCTGCAGCGATCTCTGCGGCAGCTGCCTGTACTCTTTCTGTCTGGGCGTCTCCTTCTGCCTGGATGCTGGTTATCTGCGTGGTTCCGGCTGTCCGTACAGCGGATACCTGTGCAGTCCCGGCTGTGTTGACGGCTTCTGTCTGTGCAGTTCCTGCCGCCTGTATTTCCGACAGTGCCTGTGTCTTCGCGGTGCTGGTATCTTCCACCGCCTGCATCCCCGCATCCTCCACCCGCTCCGTCTGGGTCTGCCCGGCATTATTCACATCTGCGACCGCCTGCTGGTGGAGCAGTTTAAAGTTATCTGCCATCTGTCTGACAGCTACCCTGTCTTCTGCGACCTCTTCCCCGGTCTGCATGACAACTGCTTTTGCCTGCTCGGTCGCGTTCCTGCTCTCTTCCGTCTGCTGTGCAGACAATTCTGCCTGCCCTTCTGCTGCCTCGGCAGCTGCCGCAGACTGTGCTGCAGCCTCTTCGGATGCCTTTGACTTCTGTTCTGACTGGAGTGCGTTCTCTGCGGCTTTCTGTGCCTGGGCATCAAGTTCCGCAGTCTGCTCCTTTTCTGCCTTTGCAGATGCCGCCGCTGCAAGCGATATCTGTGCAGATGCCTCCGCCCCGGCAAAACTGCCTGCGGCGTCTGCGGCATGCTTACGTGCCCGGGCTGCGTAATACATGGCGTTATCCTCTGCGCGCTCCGGGAAATCCTCATGCCCGTGCGCCCAGCCTTCCGCGGACTTTTCTGCGCCTTCTGCGCGTCCTGCCGCTTCCGTGGTCTCTTTCTGCGTCTGCGCAAACGCCGCCATAATCTGGTCGAAATAGCCCTCTGCCTCTTCCTCCAGACCGCCGTCCCCGGTATAGCCTTTTTCCCGGATGCGCACCCGCACGGCGGATGTCGTGATCCTTGTGGTGCCATCGCTGCCGAGTACGCTAACCGCGCCCCTCTGGGCTTTGAGCCACGAGACCGGCACATCGCAGATATCATCCGTGCAGAGGGAGGTATGCGCCTCCCCGTCCTCGTCAATAAATACACCGCTCTTTACCAGCCCGTCCCAGTCCGGCGTTTCAAAGGTAAACTGTGCCCTGAGGTAATTGTCAGAGCCTTCCACGATGGCAAAATCATCCGTGCGTGCGATTTCCTGGTTTGTGACTGTAAATTTCAGTACTGCTTCCATCTTCTTGCCTCCGTTTGGGTGCTGATATTACTCTGTGCCTGCGGCGATCATCTCATCCTGCAGCACATAGGCCGCATCCTCGAATGCCGCATAGTCCGCGCGGCACTGCTCCCGGTGCTCCTTATACAGCTTCTTTCCTTCCGTGCCCTGCGGGTAACGGCTGATGCGGATATTCTCCGGGTTCTCGGAGCTGATCGTGCAGGAATATCCTTCCACGCTTACCTGCTTTGTGGTATCCCCCTCTGTTACCGTGATAACGGATTCTGCAGTTAAAGTGATGCTCTTTTTCTGGTTGTTTAACATGTCTTTGTCCTCCTTTTTGGTTGTGTTTTTACTTCTTTTGGTGTTGTGGTTTTACTTTTTATGCCGCCCCAAGGCCTGCGATGAGGGCGTCCTGCTCTGCTATCCTTGCGCGCAGGGCGTTTATCTCATCCCTTGCCGCGGCAA
>OGWU01000044.1_pt1 | contig 67091 bp, 56 predicted proteins | sample 1576071 | NCBI WGS metagenome assembly OGWU01 (sample SAMEA3541582, study PRJEB24748) | human gut metagenome | biome: human gut; feature: human-associated habitat; material: faeces | place: China | collected 2012
TGCTTTATCCCCGGTCAATGGATACAGATTGCTAGCGGATATTTCTTTAGTGTCCCTATAAGCCTTGTGCTTGCTTTGGTAGGCGCCTTTATAGGAAGTGTTATAACCTATTATCTTGCAAAGCTTTTGGGGCATGATGCCATGCATCTTTTCTTCGGAGAAGAAAGAATCCGGGATATGATACATAAGCTGAACAGTAAAAAGGCCGTCATAATAATATTCCTTATATTCCTTATACCGGGAATACCAAAGGATTTGTGTAACTATGCGGCTGGACTTTCTGAAATGAAGCTAAAGCCTTTCCTAATTGTATCTCTGATAGGAAGAACACCTGCAATGCTCGGAAGTATTGTAATAGGTCGCCAGCTTTATCTTGGAGGGTACGGCATTGCAATAGCTGTTGCTGTTTTCGCAGTAATTGCCTGCATTTTAGGCATTATATATCGTCATAAGCTCAATCTGTTCTTAGATAGAATGTACGATAAATATATAGGAGAAGAAGAAAATGAAACGAAGCAAATTTAAATTCCCATCTGCTTATCTGCAGGAAATGGCTAAAAAACGTTATATACAGATAAGCGGAAGCGAAGATGGATGGGATAAAATCGTTGATAATATCAGCAATTCAATAGATCCTCGCTGCGAATATATCATTTTCAGCAGAGACGAAATATTTCCTTCTGGCAATACCATAACAATATCCGGTGAAACTTTTCACTGTGACCTTTTTGAAAATATGCCTGAAGAAATAATCGGTGATATAGCAGTATATGCCATGACAGTAGGGGATATTAAAGAAGATAATTCAGGTATTCTTGAGGAAACCCTCATTGATATAGCTCTGACAGCCTATATCGATGCAATGAGAGATACTTTAAGGTCTGAATTTCAAGAGGAATATATCGTAAGCGGTTCAATGGCACCGGGAATTGAAGGAATGCCTGTGGAAGAAATAAAATCCATTGATAATATATTATCTCTTTCATCTGTAGGTATATCTTTAAATGATCACTATATGATGATTCCACAAAAATCCGCAGCCGGTCTTTTTATGTTTTTCCGTGAAGAACATCCAGTAAATACAAACAGCTGTGCAACATGTATGGCAAGAGGTAAAGGCTGTGACTTTTGCGTAGTCGGAAAGGAATAACAGAACAAATGTTCAAATGTACCGGTAATTGCAGCGAATGCGGTAGATGCCGCAATATTCACCAGGATAAAATATTAAAGGAAGTTACTCTCCCTGAAGATTTCAAAAATGATGTTAGAAAGGGAGGATACGGAATAGCCTTCGATATTGGAACAACAACCGTCGTAGGCTCCTTGTGGTCCCTTGAAACCGGCGAGCTAATTGCTCAGAAGGGCGCAACCAATCCACAAAAACAATTTGGAGCTGATGTAATATCTAGAATTTCCTATTGCATAGGAAGTCACGAAAAAATTTATGAATTGCAGCATCCTTTGAGAATGACCATAAGATCCCTTATGTTCGAGCTCAGTAAAGATGCTAATATCGATTTAAAGCGGATAATCAGCACTACTTTTTGCGGTAATACAACAATGATGCTTTTATTTGCCGGAATGCCTGTGGATGGTATAGCTGCATATCCATTTACTCCTGACCACATTGACGGAATGGTGGTAAACAGTAAATTTGATGATTACAATATTGATGGCTATTTACTTCCCAATATAGGCGGACACATAGGTGGAGATATTTCAGCAGGCATTATAAGCACTAGAATAGCTGAATTTCCCGGCAATGCCATACTTCTTGATATAGGAACTAACGGAGAAATCGTTATAAAAGCAGGGGATAAGCTGTACGGTTTTTCCACTGCGGCTGGTCCAGCCTTTGAAGGTGCAAATATCGAATGCGGTATGACAGGAACTGCTAGTGCTATTGAAAGCTTTTCATTTTCTGATGATGACATAAAATACAATGTCATAGGTGATACAAAGCCTTCTGGTATATGCGGTTCAGGGATTATGTCGGCAATATGCGAAATGCTTAAAATGGGTATAATCGATAAAGACGGTAGACTTTTGCCATACGAAATGTATACTCGTATTCATCCGTTTTCGACTATTAAAGAAAGGATTCTAGACGATAGATTTGTTCTTGTATACGGTGAAAAAGGGGAAAAGGACATTGTAATAACTCAAAAGGATATACGAGAGCTGCAGTTGGCCAAGGGCGCTATAAAGGCAGGTATAAATCTGCTTCTTAAAGAAACAGAGCTAAATCCAAAGGATATCGACAAACTGTTTTTAGCAGGAGGCTTTGGCATGAATACGCCTATTGAAACCCTTTTGGGAATTGGAATACTTCCGGATATTTCGGCGGATAAAATAACTTTAGTAGGCAATTCAGCTCTTGCCGGCGCATCAATGGTATTAATGAGCGAAAAAGAAAAAAGGTATTGCGAAGAAATTTCCAAAGAAGTCACACGCATTGAGCTTAATACTTTAACCGGATTTCAGGATGAATTTATGAACTCATTGGAGTTTTAATAATTATAAGTAAAAGTAGGAGAATTTAATGAATAAAAATACAACTGTAGGCGATTGCCTTAATCTGCCTGCATTAAGAGAGGCTGAACTTATTGCCGGTGCAAAGGGTTTAAACCGCCCTGTATCATCAGTAAGTGTCTTAGAGTGGCCTGTTGTAGAAGATCTTTCTAAGGATGTTCTTATTGGAAATGAATTTGTAATTTCTGCCTTAGTACAGATAAAAGACGACGTAGAAAAGCAATGTGATTTAATAAGACATCTTTCTTCCATGGGAACAGCATGTCTTGCTATTTTTTATGCAGGGGTGTTTCTTCCAGAGGTTAGCAAAGAATTAATTAAAACAGCTGATGAAATGGAATTTCCCATTATACTTCTGCCACGCAACAGAATGGATTTTAGATATTCTGATGTAATTACCGATGTCACCGTCCTTTTACATACACAGCGTATTAAAGGAAATTACTATCTTACGGATGTAGTAAAAAGTATTTCTCTTCTTGATTCTCATCAAAAAACCATCAACGGAATCCTGCGATTGTTATCGGATAGATTAAGATGCACCTTGATGCTTGTTGATAGAAATATGGAAAAAAGAGGCACTGCACCATGGCCTGCATCACAACAATGGGATTATGAGCAAATAATCAACGCACTTAAAGAAGATAGTAAAATAAACAAAGAAGACATCCTGGCATTAAATGTATATAAATGTGACGTGAATTCCCAAAAACACAGCGGTATGCAGCTTATTGCCTTAAGTGAGGATGATTTAATAAATGACGAGATAATACAGCAGGCATCCGATGTAATTGCTCTTATATTAAATATTTGGAATGAAGGGGAGACATATGACAGAGCAGACGATTTTATCGGGGCAGTATTAAATGACAATCCTGTTGCCATGAAACAGCTTGCCGCCCATATGAATATTTCCATAGAAGTTGTAAACACAATGTGGATATTTGATGTTGGAGAAGACAAAATAAAAGATGAAGCATTTATAAAAAATATTACCATTGAGCTTAGAAAAATCCTGCAGGAATACCATAAGATTGTTATCATAGACAAATATCATTCTTTTATTATTGCTTTTACAGATAAGACGGTTTTCGAAAGTTCTCTTGCAGAAATCGGAAATGAAATCATAAATAGAATACATAAGATTGCACCGGAAACAAAACTGTGCATTTTTGATGATATGGAAAATACCAATAGGGCAAGACAGGCATATATTTCTGCAACAGAAAATATGAGCAATATGTATGAGGTTTATCCAAGAAAAGTGATTTTTACCGAAAGCGAGTTAAGATTTGTAAAAGACTGTTTAAAACAAATATGTTTTGGAGTGGATCATATTGCTGACTGCATGCAGCCTATTAATAAGATTGCCAAGGAAAACGATGGAATTTTGCTAATAGAAACCTTATGCACATATCTATTAGATGCAGAATCCAATACATCAAAAACAGGTGAATTGCTGTATTTACATAAAAATACGGTGAATTACAGATTAAATAAAATCAGAAATATCATCAATGTCAATCTTACCCATCTACCTGTAATGTTCGACATTTATAGAGCAGTAGGGATATTCAGATTGATAAATGAGACAAACAAAAAGGACTAAATATAGGCCCTTAATCACTGTATAAATTCATAAGCAAACAGCGCAAAAATGCTCTGTTTGTTTTTTTGTACAAAAATTGCAACTTTAAATTAAATCCCGACATAATGAGTTTTCTCTTAAGGAATCATAAAATTTAGATAACTTAAATCGTATTTACAAAATTATTTATGAAACGGAGGAGATTCACATGTCAAAATTTACAAAGCTTTATGAAAACGATTTAAAAAATATCATTTACGGAGCAACAATACTTGGAGCAGGAGGAGGTGGCTCAGCTTCCCTGGGTTTTGACTTACTGGAAACATATAAAAAGTCACATCCCGGCGAAATCTCTGTAGATATGATTTCTCCGGAGGATATGAGCGACACCGGTTACGCTGCTATTACAGCAGGAATGGGAGCACCTAAAAAATTAATAGGTAAAGACTTTACTCCATATGCTGTAAATTCCTATGAAACATTGGCAGAAATGGCTGCTGAATTAGGAAAGGATCTAAAGTATACATGCGCTGTGGAAATGGGAGGATTTAATACTTTTGTACCTATTTTAATATCATTGCTTAAAAAATTCCCATTAATTGATGCAGATGGAGCTGCCCGTGCGGTACCTGCCTTAGATACATTGCTTTTGCATATTAATGGCCTTGATACTTCACCGCTGGCTATGGCTGATAATAAAAATAATAAACTTAAAATAGAGCTGGCTGATAGCAGAGATGCTACTGAAGCAGAAAACATAGGCAGACACATATGTATGGCATTTGATATGATAGCAGGTTTATCCGGCTGGATGGTATCAAAGGACGAAATACTTAAAGCAATAGGAAATAATACTATTACTTATGCAAAATCCATCGGCGAATATCTGGAAAAATACAGAAAAACCGATAAGAGCCAGAATGTATATACTTATCTGCAGGAAAACAGCGATCTTCCTTGCAAAGGCATATGTACAGGAAAAATTGTAAAGGTTGAAACAAAAACTGCAGGAGGCTTTGATTACGGAGTTGCAGTTGTTGAGGGAGAAGATGGCTGTGAATACAGAGTACTTTTCCAGAATGAAAACTTAGTTTTATTTAAAGACAACGAAGTTCTCATTACAGCACCTGATATTATCTCATTTTACGATAAAGAAGCAGATATGCCATTAACAAATGCTGATACCGTTGAAGGACAGTATGTTGATATAGGAATCGCAAAAGTAGATGAAAGATGGTGGCTACAAGGAGAAGAGGCCATTAACAAAGTATGGGCACCATATTTTAAAAATGTAGAATATACAGGAAAAATCGTTAGATACAAATAAAATGATTTCTTAAAAGATGGGGCTGAGACAACGGTTATTTTCATTAATCTTCCAGCCCCATTAAAAATGAGTAGGGGAGGTGTCATAAAATGACAACAAATAATACGAGTACGACGACAAAAACCAGTGGTGACAAAGGATTATCTCAGGTCACTTCAGATGAAAAAAGGAGCTGGCTAAGTGTAGCTTTTGTATGGACAGGCACAATGATCTGCATACCGATGCTTATGGTAGGTGGTATTTTTGGTACATCGCTTACAATAACATCAACATTTATAGCAACTCTTATTGGATTTATTATCTGCTGCTTGATGATGATTTTCGGTGGCATAGTAGGAGCAGATACAGGAATGAATGCAACCATGTGCTCTACAAAAGCCTTTGGTATGACAGGAGCGAATTTTTCCATGGCATTGGTTATATTTATTTGTGAAGCAGGGTGGTTTGCAGTTCAGACAGCAACTTGCGCTCTTGCATTTAATGCTTTGCTAACTATAATGGGATTATCAATGCCATTTTGGATTAGCTGCGTTATATGGGGTGCTATAATGGCTGTAACAGCAGTATATGGTATGAAATGGATGGCGATACTTAACTATATTGCAGTTCCTCTGTTAGTAATACTATGTGCATACGGAGGAATACATTCTATTCAGACAGCAGGATGGGCAAGTATATCTTCAAGCGTAACAACTAATGCAATGTCAATGCCTGTAGCCATTTCAACAGTAATAGGATTGTTTGCTTTAGGAGCAACATGCAACTCGGATTATACAAGATATTTAAGAACACGATCTGATGTAGCAAAGGCAACTCTTATCGGAGTAATTCCGGCAGCACTTCTTATGATTATGGTAGGTGCTATTATGGCAATCGGCACAGGAAATTCCGATGTTACAAGTATGTTTGCAGGACTGGGACTTCCAATTGTTGCAATGCTGGTTTTAGTACTCGCCACATGGACAACTAATACAGGAAATGCATATATGTGCGGCCTTGCTGCTTGTAAAATGTTTTCTGTAAAAGATGAAAAAAGACCTTTAGTTACTCTGTTATGCAGTGTTTTGGGAATAGCATTAGCTATAGCAGGACTTGCCGATTTTTTAAACACTTATATCGGAATCTTAGGAGCAGTAGTACCGCCTATTATGGGTGTAGTTATTTGCGATTATTGGGTGATTTGTCGTGGTGACAAAACTAAATGGGCCCCTGTAAGAGGCATAAACTGGATAGGAATCTTTTCTTGGATAATCGGCGGAACATTTGCCATGTTAGAGACATTAGGAGTTATTACAGTATTCTCTCCGGCTCTTGATGGTGTAATAGTTTCCTTTGTAGCATACTTAATCTTACATACGCTTCTTAAAAATACTAAACTGGCCGGTAATGGATTTATGAGCATAGAAGAAGCAACAGCACATGTAAAATAGTAAAGAGGTGAGCATCCATGACAAAAAAAGCAATAGACATAGTACTAGATGAATTTATGGAAATTTCAAAAATTCCAAGGCCTTCTCATAATGAAGAAAAAATAAGTAATTATCTTTATGAATGGGCAAAAAACAAAGGGCTGTCTGTTCAAAAGGACTCCATGGGAGAAATTATTATTGATAAACCAGCCAGTGCAGGCATGGAAAGTGTGCCGGGAATAATTTTGCAGGCTCATATGGATATGGTATGTGTTGCTAATGAAGGAATCGATTATAATCCGTTAACTGACCCGATTAAAGTTATAAATGATGGAGAATACCTATATGCAGATGGTACAAGTCTTGGTGCAGATGATGGAATAGGAGTTGCCATATGCCTTTATATTCTCCAGGATACGACACTTACTCATGGTCCAGTAAGAGTAATCCTTACTACAAACGAGGAAGACGGCATGGATTCGGCCATGATGGAACCTAAATATTTAGAAGGGAAATATCTAATTAATTTAGACTGGGAAACTATCGGATCCCTTTGTAACTCTTGCGCTGGAGGAGACTTTTTCAACTTTAGACGTGAGGCTAAATGGGAAAAACCAAATAATAATACAATATCTATTAAATTAGGATATAAGGATTTGCTAGGCGGCCATTCGGGAATAGGAATTCATAAAGGTCATGCAAATGCTCTTGTAACTTTGTCTACTTTATTAAGTATTTTAAAGAAAAACGGAGTATCATATCATATAGCATCTTTTTCAGGAGGAAATGCTAAAAATGCAATTCCAAACAATTCCCAAGCTGAAATAGTTATAGCAAAAGAAGATCTTGGAAATACAGAAAAAACCATTGAAGACTTTAAAAAGATTTTCACAGATGCATTTGATGATATTGAAAAGGAATATGTGTTTATTAAAAATATTTCCGATAATATTCCTGACAAAGTTTTAGATGAGGAGATAGGGTATAGCCTCATAGACCTGATGACTTCAGTACCTAATAATGTTCATACTATGAGTCCTTTTGTAGAAGGTCTTGTGGAAAGCTCTTCAAATCTCGGAGTGATATCAGTAGATGATAATGAAATATTCTTTAACGTATTTGCAAGAAGCTCTGTTGAATATCAAGGAATTCAAATAGGAATAATCTGTAATATTTTAGCAGAGAGATTCGGCTTTACATTTGACAGCGAAGGACATGTTCCGGGCTGGGCAGTTAATCCGAACAGCAAGCTAACGGAAATAGCATGCGAAGCATACAAAAAAATAACCGGCGAGGAGATGATCGTGGAGCCGGTACATGCAGGGGTAGAGTGCGGTGCTTTTGCAGAAAAAAATCCTGAACTGGATATGATTTCAATAGGGCCGACATTAACTGATGTGCATACGCCGGATGAAAAATGCAAAATTGCAGATGTAACAGTAATCGTCGATTTAATAAAAGAAATATTAGAGATGATAGGAAATAACAAGTAGTCAATAAAAAAATGTTCAAGTAAAATTAATTTACCTTTCATTCTGTGGATTCCCTTCGGATAAAAAAAGAATCCGAAGGGGAGAAGCAGAATATATAAATGAAGTTAGAAAAAATAGTTATCAGAGGAGCAATGAGAACATAATAAAAGGGAGAAGCTTAAGTGCTTCTCCCTTTATTTTATTCTCCTATATTTCCACCCCAAGTTCCAGGAGTTTTCCTAAAAAGAATAAAAGGGAGTCGTAATTGATACGAAACTCCCTTTGATTTAACTATTCCTAAAATCATAATTTTGGGAATAGTTATTATTATAATTAAGAATAACGGTAAAAAATCCGTAAAAACAATCAAAAACACAGATATCTTTTATCCGGATGTCTATCACCCGTTGATATCTGTGCTTTGATGGATTATATAAATGGATATCTTAATTTTGCTTATTTCCCCTTAAAATTCGACCTTCAAAATTGACTTCTAAGGGATTTTTTTATCTTTGGTCATACTGGCTTACCTTTTAATTTTAACAATGATTAGTTAAAATTCTCTGGTATATCGATTATCATACCATCAACCAGATCGCCTGCATTAATATCGTTTATAGTACAAATTTGATGAATGGCATCTCTGGTATCAACTTCATCACCGGCATATGTACTAGCAATATCCCATAATGTATCACCGGATGAAATCTCAACCTGGATATAATTTTTTTCTGTATTACCATTAGATATATTAAAACCTAAAACTGTATTTAACATAGTCACAGCTGCAACAATAAGGATTATAAGAAAAACAGTAAATCTGAATTTTGATTTTATAACCATACGCCTGTTCACTTCTGTTCCCTCCTCTTTTCAAACATTTGTTCTTTTTCTATATAGTATCAGAATATTTGTTCGCAGTCAAGAACTTTGTAAACATTTGTTCGCATATTATGGTACGAAAGTGACAGTTTTGATATAATTAAGTCATACCACTGTCACATACATAACCTATAATAAAAGTGTAATAAGAAATAACCTCTCTATAACAACTCATTAAAATCAAAAGCGACTGTCGTGCAGAACAGTCGCTTTTTTATTATCTTTTATATGTAATTATTTTGCTGATTTTATATACAATACAAGCACAATCCCTATTAACACCAACATACAAATTCCTGAAATCAGAAACCATATCGCAATTCCTGTCTTTTCAGCAATTGGACTTCCAATAAGTAGACCTAATGGCATAGTTACAGAAGATACCAAAGTCATTGCTGAAAACACCCTTCCCATTTTTTCCGGTACAACTGTTTCCTGTATATAGGCAGTCAACGGAATCATATGAACGTTTTCCATGGCACCGAGTAAAACACATAAAACAGCGAACAGACACCATCCCGTAATGGTTGGAGGTATAATGCCACATAATATGGAAACAAATGCTAAAATTATTAAAGCTGTAAACGAGGTTCTTATTTTATGTTTAATTTTTAAAGCTGTGGCAAACATCAGTGAAATAACAATCATTCCAAAGGCATAGGCAAATTCAACGGCACTGCCGTACCAGGCGGAAAGATTAAAGTAATCACTTGTCATTAAAGGGTAAAATGAAGCCATAGGGCCGATAAAGAACATACATAATGCTTGGGCTATAACTATATAAAACAGTTTTTTATCCTCTAAAAAAACGTGAAAGCCGACCTTCAGTTCTTCTATAAAGTGTTGTTCCTCAACCTTCCTTTCTAGTTTTGGTATTTTTACTACTGCAAGTGCAATACTTGCCAATGCTGCACCTATTACATCGCTGAGCAAAACAACTGACATTGGAAATGCTGCATATAAAGCAGCTCCAATTACAGGTCCTATGAGAAATGATCCTGAGTTTAAAAGCTGAATAAATCCGTTTGTCTTAACAAGATAATCCTTTGGAACAAGCTGCGGTATTATGGATTGTATCGCAGGCTGCTGAAAAGCCGTTCCTGCTCCCCTTGCTCCTAACATAAATATAACCGCCCATACAGGAAGTTCCATAAATAACAGCAAAACAGCAAACACCATTGCGATTATACCCATTGTCATATCAGCCACAATGGATATAAGTTTTCTGTTATATCTATCTGCGGCAACTCCTGCAAAGGGACTTAAAATCGCCATTGGTAAAAACGCAACAAAGCCTGACAATCCCATAATGAGCGGTGAAGCAGTCTTTTCTGCAAGCCACCATATCAAAGCGAACTGAACACCTGAACTGCCTAGCATAGAGATAGCTTGACCTGCAGCAACTATATAAAATTTTCTTTTCCAATTATTACTTTTATTCATACAAATCCGCTAAATCTGTAATTACAACATTATTACCATAGGTGCGAATAATATCTGTCAAATCATCAGCCCTCATCCAAACAGTTGCAGTGTTGTCATTGGGATGAACTCCAATGAGATGTTCTCCATTAAAAAAGTCTTGGTCAAAATATAAAATGACTTTGCCATCTGTATCGTTTAAAAGTCCCAACGGAGTAACTGCCCCAGGAATAAGACCTAAAATATTCATCAAATCCTCTTCAGAAGCAAATCCAAGAGGTTTAGTATTATATTTTTCTTTGAACTTTTTAAGATTTACCCTTTTATTTCCCTTAACGGAAATCAAATAGTATTCTCTTTTCTTTTTATCTCGTACAAACAAATTTTTGCATTCAGCTTCAGGATATGGCAAATCTATATCCGCTACTTCATCCATATTGTATACTGCTTTATGTTCCGTAATTTCGTGCCATACTCCCTTTTCAGATAGTAATCTGTATATTTCCTGTTTCCCATAAGAAACCATAAATTACCTCCGTTATATGCTGTCAAGGTATCTTTGTAGTATTATAACAGCTGCCTGTTTATCAATTACCTTTTTACGATCCTTTCTGCTTACATCAGCTTCAATTAAAATTTTTTCCGCTTCCGTAGTTGAAAGTCTTTCATCCTGAAAAACAATTGGAATATGGCCCATTTTTGAGCTTCTCATCTTGTTTTCCAGCATTCTTTTAAATTCGTATACCTTTTCAGTCTGAGGGGTGTCGCTTCCATCTAGACGTTTATTTAAGCCAATTACTACCGCATCACATTCATATTCCTTAATAAGGTCCATGATTTTATCACAATCCTTACGAATACCCACTCGTTCTATTACAGTAAGGCCTTGAGCTGTTATTCCTAAAGGATCTGAAACAGCAACGCCTATTCTCACATCTCCCACATCAAGGGCAATTTTTCTCATAATGCTTTTCCCTTCTCAATTTATTACAAATTATACCCTTAGAAAAAACGGACCATTTCAGGCCCGTTTTGACTATTCGATTAAACTATTTACTGAGATAGCTTCTTACCAGTTCCTCTACAAGATCATCGCGATCAAGCTGTCTTATAAGGCTTCTGGCCTTATTATGGCTGGTAATATATGAAGGGTCACCGGACAGTATAAATCCGACTATCTGATCCACAGGGTTATATCCTCTTTCTTCAAGAGCCTCATATACAAGTGTGAGGATTTCTTTTGGTGTCTTCTGCTCTGAAGGCACCTGATTGCTGAACATAATAGTGTTTTTATTATCCATTGGGTATTCCCTCCTTTTCGCATAAGTAATTATATAATACGCACAGGATAATTACAACAGTGATTCTGCCACTTTGAAGGCATCAGGAAGCTTGTTTTTATCCTTGGCACCGGCCTGAGCCATATCTGCTTTTCCGCCGCCGCCGCCACCTGCAGCCTTAGCAATTTCTTTAATCATATTTCCTGCATGATATCCCTTTGCAACAAGATCCTTGGAAAGTGCAACCATCAGAGTAACCTTAGGACCGTTTACCGCAGCAAATACTATGGCAATATTATCATTCTTGGCTCTAAGATCATCAGCGATATTTCTCAGGTCATCCATATCCATATCTTCAAAGATATGAGTCAGCAAATCTATTCCGTTAACGTTTATTTTTTCATTGATTATATCTGCTGCAGCCTCATTCATATGCTGCTTTTTAAGGGATTCAAGTTCACTTCTAAGTTCTTCGTTTTCTTTAATAAATCCATTAAGTTTTTCAGTAAGTAGATTTGGCTTACTCTTAAGCATAGCAGCAGCTTCGTTTATTGTGCTTTCCTTGGAATTAAGCAGTTCAAGAAGTCCTGCACCTGTTACAGCTTCAATTCTTCTTACTCCGGCAGCAATTCCGCTTTCACTTATTATCTTAAATGGACCTATCTGACCGGAATTTGAAACATGAATACCGCCGCACAATTCCTTACTGAAATCTCCTACAGATACTACTCTTACCATATCTCCATATTTATCTTCAAAGAGACCTAATGCACCACTGTTCTGTGCATCTCTGATAGGCATTTCCACACATGATACAGGAAGGAAGCTATTAATCTTTTCGTTCACTATATCCTGAACCATCTGTATCTGTTCTGCAGTCATAGCTTCAAAATGAGCGAAGTCAAATCTTAAAAGCTTGCTATCGACAGCAGAACCTGCCTGATGGACATGTTCTCCAAGTACATCTCTGAGGGCCTGATGAAGAATATGTGTGCAAGTATGGTTTCTAGCACTGTTGTTTCTTGTTACCTGATCAACCTTAGCTTTTGCGCTGTCATTTTTCTTAATTTCACCTTCTAAAACGGTGATTTTATGAGCGTATGTACCCTTTCTCTTAAATACATCCGTCACTTCAGCCTTAAAGCCGCTGCCTTCAATAATACCTTTATCGCTCGCCTGTCCGCCGCCTTTTGCATAAAACGGAGTTCTGTCGAGTATTACATTTCCGCTTTCACCGGCAGCAAGAACATCCAGTTCCTTATCATCTGAGAACAATGAAACGACCTTACCTTCATCCTCAGCCTTTTCATATCCTGTAAATACGGTTTCTCCATCAAAGAGATAATCGATTTCACTTTCCTTCCAAGCTTCATCACTCTTTGCAGCATCGGATTTTCCCAGTTCCTTCTGTCTGGTCATATATACATCGAAGTCGTCTCTATCTGCAGTATATCCTCTTTCTGCAAGAATTTCTTCAGTAATTTCCAGAGGGAAACCATAAGTATCGTGAAGCTTGAAGGCTTTTTCTCCGCTTAAAACAGTTTCTCCTGACTTTTCCATTTCATCCATATATTCATTAATAATGGCAAGTCCCTGATTTAAAGTTTTGGAGAATCGATCTTCTTCTTGCTGAATAATCTTCTTTATGAAGACACGCTGTTCTTCAAGCTCAGGATATCCTTCCTTAGATGATTCTATTACCTTATCGGCAACCTCCGAAAGGAATTTACCTTCAATTCCAAGCTTTCTGCCATGTCTTACAGCTCTTCTTATGAGTCTTCTAAGAACATAGCCTCTTCCTTCATTAGATGGCATAATAGTGTCACCAATCATGAAGGTTGCAGATCTTACATGGTCCGTAATTATTCTTACGGAAACATCAGTTGGCTTTGCACCATCCGCATATTCAACACCTGCAATTTTACATACCTCTTCCAGAACCATTCTGATAGTATCCACATCAAAGATACTGTCAACGCCCTGCATGATACAAGCCATTCTCTCAAGACCCATACCCGTATCGATATTAGGATGAGCCAAATTTTCATATGAACCGTCATCCTGCTTCGAGAACTGAGTAAATACATGGTTCCAAAATTCAATGTATCTATCACAGTCACAGCCCGGCTTACAGTCAGGGCTTCCGCAACCGTATTCTTCACCTCTATCAAAGTAGATTTCAGAACATGGTCCGCATGGACCTGTACCAATTTCCCAGAAGTTATCATCTTTACCAAGACGAACGATTTTCTCCTCAGGCATACCTATCTTATTTTTCCATATGTCAAAGGCTTCATCGTCATCTAAATATACAGTTGCCCAAAGTTTATCCTCAGGCATCTTCATAACTTCAGTTATAAATTCCCATCCCCATGTAATAGACTCCTCTTTGAAGTAGTCTCCAAATGAGAAAGAACCGAGCATTTCAAAGAAAGTACCATGTCTGGCAGTAAGACCAACATTTTCAATGTCATCAGTACGAATGCACTTCTGACATGTTGCCATTCTCGGTGCAGGAGGTGTTTCAAGTCCGGAAAAGAACGGCTTAAGTGGTGCCATTCCGGAATTGATTATAAGTAGACTTTTATCATTATGCGGAATCAGCGAAAAAGAACCTCTAGTATAATGCTCTTTTGTCCCGTAGAAATCCAGAAACTTTTTTCTTATTTCATTCAATCCTAGTTTTTCCATAAATTTTTCCTCCAGTTCAACAATTACTAAAAATTATATCATGAAACGCTTAAAAAGTGTATATTTCTATGGATTTCGTCATAAAATATATGTAAAAAATACCTCGCAATAAATATCACGAGGTATTTTATAAGTTTGCGAAAATTATTCAAAAGTGATACATATCATTGAACATCTTTCAAAAACTTCAGCTGTTTTTTCTGGATTATCATACAATATGTCCGGTTCGCTAGTAAATTTTGCTGAGCCAAAGACTTCAATGCTCTTCTCAAGGCTTCCTTCATCATTTGGAATCCAACAAGCGATAACTGATGTCTCACCCTTTTTCATATCGCAAGTATTGGTGAAAAAAGTATCTACAGTATCTGTATTAGAATCGCTTTTTTCGTATACATTTGTAAAATTAACAGGACCGAACACTTCATTTTCTATAGAAATATATGCTTCTTTCTCAGAATTCACCATATCCTCAATGACAAACTCATTTTCACCTTTAACAAGTTCCTTTTCAAGAATAGTAGAATCTTCAATCCATTTACCATCAACAAGATTTACAAAAGTAAGCTTATATTTTTCAATAGATCCATCATTATCCATTACAAATCTATGAGCTCCAAATAAATCATCGCTTTTGACCGGAAGCTGATTTAGTTCCTCACCGAGAATATCCTCATTATAAACCAATTTCATATTTTCCGGCTCATTTACAGTAATATTATCGCCTTTCCCTACAATACCAAGAGTAACCTCATCGTCTTTGCCGCAGCCGCTAAGTAAAACTACAGTAAATATCATTAAAAGCGGTATAAGCCTTAGTTTTTTCATATTGCACCCCTATCTCCATTTTAGAACTTACGTATGCTTTCATAATATCATACAAAAACATAAAGGCAAGCTAAACTAAAGAAGAATAATTGCTCTTACTGGACACACAGGCGCACAATATCCACATGTAAGGCATAGACTGTCATTCACATGAGCCATACCGTCGCTTCCAATATACATCGCTTTATTAGGACATCTGGCTACACATGAGCCGCACCCTTCACAATTTCCAGGCTCAATATATGTTTTCTTTTGTGAGATATCAGGATTAAAATCATCGAAAAGTTCGCCGTTAAGATATTTTACCGCAGTATCAACTTCCTCTGTCTTACCAAACCCCATCATAACGGAATCTACACAATCTAGAGAAAAAACATAATTCATTGCCTCCATATACTTTCCGGTTAGATGACCTCCTCCAAACACCTTCATGGAAAAAATGCCTATACCGTTGTCATGGGCTTTTTTGATAGCAGCTTCCATTTCCTGCCTTGATCCAGTTCCATCGCCCTTTCTTATACCCAGACCATCGCAATTTATAAGCGGGAAAATTACATCAACCTGCTGGTTATCAGCATACTCCTCAACTATATCAACATGATGAGTTGAAATTCCTATTGCCTTAACCTTTCCTGCTTTCTTCGCTTCAAGAAGTGCTCTCCATGCACCGTTTCTAAGTTCTCCCGGTCTAACCTCATGCATAAGAAAGATGTCTATACAGTCAATTTCCAAAGACTTTAAAGCTTCTTCTATGGCATATTCCATATCACTATAGGTATGTCCCAAGCACTTGCTGCAGATTATAGGTTTACTTTCGCAGTTAGTAAGAGCAAGCCTGATATAATCGTAAGTTTCATAGTACTGAGCCGTATCTATAAAGTTGATTCCCTGGTTTAATGCATGAGAAATAACAGCCGCTCCCTGCTCTAAGCTCAAATTAAGCTGAGTAGCACCGACTGTTAAAACTCCCATTCCTATACGAGATACCTCTATTCCCGTTTTGCCAAGGATTACTTTTTCCACGATTATTTCCTTTCGATTGTTATAAGTCCGCCTCCGCAGACTTCATCGTCCATATAAAGCACCAGAGACTGACCTCCAGTTGCCGCTCTTTGAGGCTCATCAAATAACACTTTTATCATACCGTCTTTATATTCTTCCACTAAGCATTTTGTAGGTTTTGCTGCATATCTGATTTTACCATACAGCCTTTTACTCATAATAAATTCAGGAATTCTACTGCTTGAAGTCGATGTAAAAAATACGTTGTCGCATATTACCTGCCTATTGAAAAGATCTTCATTTTCACCCAGTGTTACAGTATTATTTTCAGCATCTATATCAGTAACAAATGCAGGTTTGCCCAAGGCGATACCAAGTCCTTTTCTCTGACCGATAGTGTAGTTAATTATCCCTTTGTGTCTACCTAACACATTTGAATCTTTATCTATAAAATCCCCTTCAACGGATTTAACACAATGTTTTTTCAAAAAAAAAGTGTAATCCTCTCCTTCGTTTAAAAAGCATATTTCCTGACTGTCCTTATCCTCAGAATTCGACATGCTTTTTTCTCTTGCAATTTTCCGTATATGCTCCTTATCGTCGTAATCAGATAAAGGCAAAATAAGTCTTTCTATAACATTAGCAGGAAGTCTATATAGCATATAAGACTGGTCTTTTTTTCTATTCGCTGACACCCTGATAACATGACAATTTTGAATGCTGCTAAAGGCAGTATCAGCATAATGTCCCGTTGCAATAAATTCAGCACCTAATCTGTCAGCTTCATCTATAAGGGTTTTAAATTTAATCTCAGGATTACAAAGGGTACACGGATTTGGAGTTCTTCCTTTAGAATATTCTCTTATAAAATCAGAGACTACTATTTCATTAAATCTTTGTGATACATCTTTTATAACTAAATCAATACCAAGTTCCTCAGCTACCTTTGCAGCTTTCTTTTCGCCCGATTTGTCATTTTCGTGTATATTAAAATAAAGGCCTGTTACATCATAGCCTCTTTCTTTAAGAATCAAAGCGGCGGCGGTACTATCCACACCGCCGCTTAAACCTAAGATTACTTTTCTGTTTGCGTCTTCTACTGACATTTTACTCTTCTTCCTCTATATCGTGATGATCCTCTTCATCAGCATTCGGGTCAAAGCCTTCAAGTCCTGCATATTCCTTACCATTTTTCTGTGCATAATCATAAATAGCTGATTTTATTGCATGATCGGCAAGTACAGAGCAGTGTATTTTCACAGGAGGCAGACCGCCTAATTCATCCACTATCTGTTTATTTGTTATTGCAAGAGCTTCATCTATAGTCTTGCCTATTATCATTTCGGTGGCCATTGATGAAGACGCTATGGCAGAACCGCAGCCGAAAGTTTTAAATTTAGCGTCAACTATCTTTTCATCTTCCACCTTAATCATTATCTGCATCATGTCTCCGCAAACGGGACTTCCATATACACCTACTCCATCAGGATTTTCAATTTCGCCCACATTTCTCGGATTAGTAAAATGCTCCATTACAGTGCTGTTATACATAGCCATATTATTTCCAACCTTTCTCTCTCGAAACAGGAGACAGTTCTCTTAGTTTCTGAACAATCTCAACCAGTTTCTCTATCACATAATCTATATCTTCCTTTGTAGTAGGATCACCAATGGTAAACCTCAAAGTTCCATGTATCCTTTCAACCGGAATTCCCATGGCGGAAAGCACATGAGACGGTGTAAGTGATTTAGAAGAACATGCAGATCCTGTTGATACTGAAATGCCATTCATATCCAGAAGTATCAGCATAGATTCTCCTTCGATATATTCAAAGGATATATTAGCATTACCTGGATGTCTGTGTTCCATTGAACCATTTACTATTGTATCCGGAATCTTACTTGTAACTTCACTTATAAAATAATCTCTAAGCTCAGAAACCCTATTGATATGACTTTCAAGATTTTCCTTTGCTAGCTCAGCAGCCTTTCCAAATCCCACAATACCTGCAAGATTTTCAGTTCCGGCTCTCTTTTTCATTTCCTGAGCACCGCCATGAATAAAGTTGCTGATTTTTGTACCTTTTCTGATGTACAATGCACCGACACCTTTAGGCCCGTAAATTTTATGTCCCGACATAGACATAAGATCTATGCTCATATTATCCACATCTATTGGTACATTTCCCAAGGCCTGCACGGCATCTGTGTGAAACAGTATTCCGTGATTATGGGCAATTTCAGCAATTTCCTTAATCGGTTCGATGGTACCAACTTCGTTATTTACCATCATAATCGATATAAGTACAGTTTTATCTGTGATAGCATTTTTCACATCCTCAGGATTAACTCTTCCTTCAGCATCCACATCAAGATATGTCACATCTATTCCGTGTTTTTCCAAATACTCAGCTGTATGAAGTATAGCATGATGTTCAATTTTAGTTGTTATAATATGATTGCCTTTATCCTTTAAAGCGTCTGCTACACCTTCCAATGCCCAGTTGTCAGCTTCAGAACCTCCAGCAGTAAAGAACACTTCATTTGCCTTTGCTCCAATGAGAGAGGCAACCTGTCCCCTTGCTTTTTCCAACGCCTCCTTAGATTCCTGTGCTATGCTGTAAAGACTGGAAGGATTACCGAAATGCTCCGAAAAATACGGAAGCATAGCATCCAACACTTCTTTTTTTACCGGCGTAGTTGCCGAATAGTCCATATATACATTCTTCATATCTAAAGTCTCCTTATATTATTAACCAGATATATACAGAACATATATACCGCAGATACACCGGCGTCAAACACTAATGTTTTTTGCTTTTAAGATATTCAGCTTTTTCTTCTTCGGTCATATCTTCAACATATTTAATTCTTGAAAGATGATCTTTAACCTGACCTTTGATAGCAGCAATGTATTCCTTACGCAGAACCTCCCTCTCTTTCTTTTCTTCTTCAGTTAGCCCTTCGCTTTTATGTTTTGCCGCAAGCTGATTGATTCTATCGATTTTTTCTTTGCTAATCATTTAAAACATCTCCTCTTTTAATCAAAGTAGATTATACATTGATAAGATGTTTGAATCAACTGTATAATAACCATCAAATCAGCCACAGCAAACAGCAAAAACAGAATATAATCTGTGGTTACAGCTTAATAAATTTAATTACACGCATATATCATCCTTTAACCGTTCAAAGGTTTTTTCGCCTATGCCGCTTACATCCATGATATCCTCAATAGACTTAAATCTGCCATTCTTTTCGCGATGATTAATTATCTTTTCCGCCGTAGCAGGTCCGACACCATCCAAAGTTCTCAATTCATCATCATTAGCAGTATTTATATTTACTTTAACATCTTTTTGAGCATCACTAATTTTCTTTGCTTCCTCTGCTGAAGCGGAGTCTCCTAAAGTAGGTATTAATATTTTCTGACCATCCTCTAACAGCTGAGCTCTATTAACGTTTGATAAGTCAGCTTTATCTGTAAGTCCCCCTGCAGCTTTAATGGCATCATCAATTCTTGAGCCTGGCGGTAGTTGTAAAAGCATAGGATTTTTCACTTCTCCTCCTATATCAACATACACATCATCGGTTTGATATTCTTCCATCCAGTTTTCGTCATCTTCTGTCATCTGTTCCTCACTGAGTTTTTCTACCTGTTCTAAGGTTTTATCCTCATCTGACTTCCCTATAAAAATGAAAGTTGCAGCAATTAAAAATATAATTAAAACTCCACCCTTTAAAAACAACGCCTTATGCTCTATAACATAGTCCTTATTAAAATATTTTTTAAGATAAGATTTTATATAATCAAAAATACTATTATTCATTTTAAAACCTCCTGAAGCATATTGTGTTTACAATATATTCCAGGAGGTTGTAATTGTCAATATTTTACATTTATTTATTTCTAAGCAAAATTACTGAAGCAAGATTCGCTTAATTTCAATATCTTCCGGCTTTATATCAACATCCGCAAAAGCTTCTAAAGCCTTTAAAAGTACATCTGGATTGAGATTAGAGCTGCTTCCACAATCAACTTTAATATTCATAATTATATTATTGTCAACCAAATCATTTGAAATTCCAATTTCTCTAATCATAGGCTTAATATTTACAGCTTTAAGTTCTTTTTTTCTTTTTTGTTTTTTATAAGCAATTATTTCATCTTGAGAAATGAAATCTCTAATAACTTCATTCGATATATGGTACTTCTCAGGAAGCTTAATAGTATATGCTGCCTCGGCAATACCTGCCGCTATGCTTTTTGTTTCTTTTTCTTGTTTTTTACAAGATAATATGCTTATTCCATTTGGCATTTGATCATTAATCATATGAGCAAGCATATCCTCTTTAAACGCTTCCACTGTATCTATTTGAGCTAATTCGCAGTCGGAAGTGTACCCCAAAGAAAGAGGTTGAGCAAAAACAAGCTTCGGATGGGGATTAAAGCCCTGACTATGTTCCAGCTCTATTCCGGCCCGTTTAAAGGCTCTGTTAAAAAGTCTTATCATATCAAGATGGGAAATATATTTCATCATTCCATCCTTAGAAAATTTTATCAGATACTTCATTTTAAATTTATCCCTTCAAGAGCACATGTTGTCTTTCTGTTAATGCCGCAGCCTACGCAGCCCGAGCGGCAATCCCTTGTAATAACAGACTTTTCGTTTTCAGAAATAAGAAAATCCTTTGAGATATAGCTGTCAATGATATCCCAAGGCATAACTTCATCATAGGTTCTGTGACGAGTTGCATAAAAATCCTTGGATAATCCCGTTTGTTTAAAGGCCTTTTCCCAGCCATCCATATTGAAGAATTCACTCCATGAATCAAAAACACAACCGTTTTTATAGGCTTGAACAAGCAGTTTGCCGGTCTTTCTATCTCCCCTTGCAAATACAGCTTCCAATACGCTAATCGGGCTGTCATGATAATGAAATGTAACATTCTTCATTCTCAACTTTTCGCTGAGATATTTATGCTTTTCTATGAATTCCTCATAAGTATTTTGGCCAAACCATTGAAATGGAGTGTGTGACTTAGGAACGAAATTACTGACACTTACGGTTACATTAAACCTGCCACCTTTTCTGCCATTGATTTCATAATTTATATCAAGAATATTTTTTGCAATTTCCGCAATACCATCAAGATCTTTGTAGGTTTCCGTAGGCAGACCGATCATAAAATATAGCTTAATCTGCTTCCAACCAAGTTCTATTGCCTTTCTGACCGCACCGTATATATCTTCCTCAGTTATAGATTTGTTTATAACGTTTCTTAATCTCTGAGTGCCTGCTTCCGGTGCAAATGTCAGTCCTGATTTTTTGTATTTTTGAATCTCATTTAAAACATTAAATGAAAAACTGTCCAATCTCAAGGATGGCAGAGACAGGTTAACATGCTTCTCAGCACATTTTTTTACAAGTTCCAAGGCCAAAGGTTCAAAGCACGAATGATCAGAAGTTGAAAGACTTAAAAGAGAAAGCTCTTCGTGGCCTGTGTTTTTTAATTGCTCTTCTGCAAGGGCTAAAATCGTTTCAGGCTTTCTTTCCCGTACAGGTCTGTATATCATTCCTGCCTGGCAAAATCTGCATCCCCTTGTACAGCCTCTGAATGACTCCACTGAAGCTCTATCATGAACTACATCAATGAAAGGCACTATGTTTTTAGTTGGAAAAGGAAGAGGTTCAATATCATCAATAAGACATTTTCCTACCTTTTCTGGTGCATTTTCATAATTTTTTATATATGCGGCAACCGTACCGTCTTCATTGTACTTTACATCATAAAATGATGGCACATACACACCTGTCATCTGACAAGCCTTCTTAAGAAATTCTTTTTTTGAATCACACTTTCTGTAAAGATCTGTAATTGCCGGAAGCACCTCTTCACAATCACCAATCAGAAACAAATCAAAGAAATCTGCTAAAGGCTCAGGATTAAATGCACATGGTCCACCTGCTACAAGCAAAGGATAACTATCATCCCTATCAGCTGACATCATAGGAATACCCGCAAGATTTAACATGTTTAAGATATTTGTATATGACATTTCATACTGAAGGGTAAAACCTAAAATATCAAATTCTTTAATCGGAGTTTTTGTTTCAATGGAAAATAGAGGGACATTTTCTTCCCTCATTAGTTTTTCCATATCCATTGCAGGTGCAAAAACTCTTTCACAATAAACATAATCCTGCATATTAAGTATATTGTACAAAATCTGCAGGCCCATATATGACATACCTATTTCATATGTATCAGGAAAAGCAAAGGCAAATCTAACATCTGCCTCTGCCGGATTCTTTATAACACTGTTGACTTCACCGCCTGTATATCTTGCCGGCTTTTCAACTCTTTTTAAAAGTTTTTCGATATCCTTCATCATTTCCCTTTCATAAGCTCATCAAGGGTAATACCCATGACATCTTCTATTTCATGTATATATTCTTTAAGCATAAGACGCCCCTTTTCAATACCTGGTATAAATGCATCTCGTCCCATTCTTAAAGCTTTTTCCTTTATATACTCCATCCTTTCATCAACACCTACATATTGATCTTCCTTAACAGTTCTATCTCCAACACATAAGAGATCTGTCTCGTTAATTTTAGGCACAGGATTGAAGTCATGATATTTTGTGTGCTGTATTACAATATCGGCAACACTTTTATATCCTTTTTCTTTAAGGTATTTTGCTCCAACGGTTTCATGCATATCATGAACCCTTGCAATATCATGAAGCATAGCTGCTGCTCTTAAAAGTTCGATATTAATATTATATCCTTTTTCATTCAGTCTTTCGCCTATTGAAACTGCCACTCTACAAACCGCCATACAATGTCTTATCACATGGTACGGTGTACCATATTCGCTTAACAGTCTCAGGCATTCTTCTCTGTCAGGTATTTTGTTCATGGTAAAACCTACCTATTAGAATTCATCTATATATTCAAATTCAAAATCCTGTATACGGATAATATCTCCTTCTTCAAGGCCCATTTCCTTTAGCTTCTCCACAGCTCCGCTTCTTTCAATATATTTATAAAGATATCTGATTGATCCTATATCATTGAAATTAGTTGAGTTGAATATCTTTGTAAGCTGCTTACCGCTTAATACATAAGCCTCATTGTCCCTAGAAACTTCAACCTTTCTGTAGTCAGGATCATTATCTTCTCTTTCAAAGTCAAAGATTTCCATTGTTTCTTCAAGAGGCTGCGCCTCAACCGTCGCAAGCATTTTCGCAGCTTCTTCCATCAGCTGCGGAACGCCGACATTGATTGGAGCAGAAATCGGAAATACCTTATATCCTTTAGCTTCAACATACTCCTTAAATCTAGTATACTCTGGACCGTCTTCATCAACCATATCTATCTTATTTGCCGCAACAATCTGAGGCTTTTTCATAAGATGCTCAGAGTATCTTGCCAGTTCATTGTTGATTTTATCAAAATCCTCTATAGGATCTCTGCCTTCACTTCCAGATACGTCCACAACATGAATCAGAACCTTGGTTCTTTCTATATGCTTGAGAAATCTAAATCCCATACCAGCGCCTTCATGGGCTCCTTCAATAATACCAGCTATATCAGCCATGACAAAGCTTGTATTGGAAACCTCCACAACACCTAAATTAGGATCGATTGTTGTAAAATGATAGTTTGCGATTTTAGGCTTAGCTTTTGTGCATACGCTGAGAAGTGATGATTTACCCACGTTAGGAAAGCCAACAAGACCCACATCTGCAATGAGTTTGAGCTCAAGTATTACATTTCTTTCCTTTGGAAGACCACCTGCTTCGGCAAAATTAGGCGCCTGGCGCACGGAGTTTTTAAAGTGGACATTTCCTTTACCGCCTTTTCCTCCCTTTGCTGCAACAAAGCTATCTCCGGGATTTACAAGGTCCTTCATAAGATGACCTGTTTCCTCGTCAATAACAAGGGTTCCCGGTGGTACTTTTATAATAAGGTCTTCTCCTCTTTTACCATATTTTTTCTTTTTCATACCATTCTGACCGTTTTCAGCCTGGTATTTTCTCTTATATCTAAAATCCATAAGAGTCCTGAGACTGGAATCTGCCATGAAAACCACATCTCCGCCTTTACCGCCGTCACCGCCGTCAGGGCCGCCTTCAGGCACATAAGGCTCTCTTCGGAAGGTAACAGCTCCGTCGCCTCCCTTACCGGATCTTATGAATATTTTCGCTCTGTCAACAAACATAAATCTCCTTTAAATACAAAAATAAAGCCCCTGATATCAGGGGCTCGTGCATTACGCTTCTTTAGGATATACGCTTACCTGCTTTTTAGTCTTACCGGCTCTCTCGAACTTGACAGCGCCGTCAATCTTAGCAAATAAAGTATCATCGCCGCCTCTGCCGACATTATTGCCGGGATGGATTTTAGTTCCTCTCTGTCTTACGATGATGCTTCCGGCAGTTACGAACTGACCGTCGCCTGTTTTCACTCCAAGTCGTTTACTTTCACTATCTCTACCGTTCTTGGAACTACCTACACCCTTTTTACTTGCCATGATTACACCTCCTTCGGTATCTATAAGGTAATTATTTCAGATTTTCGTTTATTGTGTCAAGAATAACCTGCTTTGTAGCTTTTGGATCAACTGTGATTCCGTGTTCTTCAGCAAAAGCTATCAGCTCGTCCTTTTTCATGGACATTGAAGCGGTTTTCTTTGCGGCTGTCTTAGGTTCAGCTGCTTCAGCTACAGGAGCTGCCTTTTCTTCCTTTGCAGGTGCTGCTGCCTTCTTGCCGTTGTCTGTTCCTATGCCTGTGATTTCAACCATTGTATATGGCTGTCTGTGGCCCTGCTTCTTTCTGTAATCCTTCTTTGCCTTGTACTTAAAGATGATTACCTTCTGGCCTTTACCGTTTTCGATTACGTTACCGAATACTTTAGTATCCAGATATGGCTTTCCAACCTGCAAATCCTTGCCATCGCCAGCCATAAGAACCTTATCGAAAACAATTTTGTCTCCGGCAGAAACGTTGAGCTTTTCAATAGTGATTACATCGCCTTCTTTAACTCTGTACTGCTTTCCGCCTGTTTCAATCACTGCGTACATTAATCTATTTCCCTCCTCGTACCAGTCTCGCCATTCAGGTAACTCCATCCCTGTGACGGAGTTTTACAAAACCTTTTCTGTGCGGCTTACGAACATAGATATTATCATAAACATATTGAAAAGTCAATTAAAACCTGGCTTTGCCGATAATATTTTTTTCTCAGTTACGATTGTTAACCTTTTTATCATTTAAAGTTGACAATATTGTTTTTCTCTGTTACTTTAATACTGTATAAACTGTATAGCAGGAGGGAAAAAATGACTACAATTACAGAAAAAAACAGGTTTACGACTAAGGATATCACATATATAGGACTTTTTACGGTTCTCATTGCGATTTGCTCATGGATATCCGTTCCTACTGCAGTGCCTTTTACTCTGCAGACCCTTGGTGTATTTTTAACTGTCGGACTGTTGGGCGGTAAGCGAGGTACAATCTCAATTATCATTTATATTCTGCTCGGCGCCGTCGGTCTTCCGCTTTTCGCTGGATTTTCCGGCGGAATAGGCGTTATAATAGGTACTACAGGAGGATATATAATCGGTTTTCTTTTTACAGGTCTAATTATGTGGGGCATCGAAAAACTGTTTGGCAGCAGTTATTTAACTTTGGCGGTTTCCATGCTTACAGGCCTGATTATATGCTATGCTGTTGGAACTTTCTGGTTTATTGCAGTATATACGCAAAATACCGGTGATATAGGTATTATATCCGTCCTGGGATTATGTGTATTTCCTTTTATAATACCTGATTTGATAAAAATAATTATCGCACTGTATCTTACAAAACGACTTAAGAAAGCAATAAAATTATGACCGGTGAAATAATTAAACTTCGTGCACATCATGGTATGTGCGTTGCATATTTTCAAGGACATGGCTACAGCGAAACATTTACAGAACATATGAAAAGCATTATTAAGCTTTTAAAGAAAAATCCTTCAGTTCAGCTGATCGCGCAGACAGATATAATATGCAGGGGATGTCCTAATATGCTTCCAAAACATATGAAATGCAATACAGCAGTCTTTGTCCGTAAATGTGATATAAAAGTCCTCACTTTTTGCGGCCTTAAAGAAAATCAGATTATCACCTGGAATGAATTTTTCAGACTGGTATGTGACCGCATACTTATTCCCGGAAAAAGAGCCCTGATTTGCGGTCAGTGTCAATGGAATGATATCTGTGCATCATCAGATATAAATCCTTATTTATTAAAATGAGATGGTAGAAATTTTACCATCTCATTTTAAATGTATTTAGTTATTGCGCTTTTTGCGTGTTATAAGGAGCACAATTAAACCTGCAGCACCCAAAAGCATTAATGCAATCGGATCACTGATGTTTCTTTCGTCTCCGGTGGCTGTTGTGTTTCCTGTTGTATCAATTTTATCAGAAGATATATTTGTAGTTTTTCCTGACAAATCTACTTCATTGTCGAGGTCACCTGCAGGAATATCAACTTTTTCCAATAGAGCTAATACAAAAGGTGAAAGTGAATCAACAGTTACAGAAACCTCTCCATTTTTAACAGTCACAGTGTAAGTTTCAATATTGCCGTTATCAAGCATCTGTTTTATTGCAACTATTCTTCCGTCATACTGATTTCCCACATCAAAAGTTAAAGTTATATGTCCTTCATAACCTCCATCTATATGAACATCGTATGTGGAAATGTATCTTTCTATCTCAACACCTTCTTGTTCAAAAGCTTTCTTCATTGCAGTAACATCAGAGCTTGCGGCTTGATTAACTATCAGCTCGGCACCTTCCATAAACTTAGTTGAAGCGGATATACCGGTTGCTTTATCTTCTTTTGCAGTAACAGGTGTCTTTTCAACTATCGTATCATATTTTTCTTGGGCTGACTCAAGTACATCAAGATTACTTACCAAAGCTTTAGCTTCATCGTTGAGAGATTCATAGGCTTCTTTTGCTGCATTTATGGCATCCCTACTCTCTTCGTTAAAGGCTACACTACCAATTTTATCTATAAGTGCTTTAACTTCATCTGCAGCTTTTTTAGCCTGTTCTTCTGCTGTTAACTGAGCATCTGTTTTAAGTTTATCCATTTTGGCTTTCGCATCCTTAACAGCTGCTGATATTTCATCTTTATTTGCTGCTTTGTTTATATCACCTGCAGCATCGCTTATAATAGCTTTTATTTCCTCTTGCTGATCTGTTCTATAATCTGAAAGAACCTTGTAAGATTCAATTTCATCAATTGCATCGTTTTTAGTTTTTTCAAATTCTAATTCAGCAAGTTTTATCTCTGCTGACTCAAGTGCTTTTAAAGATTCCTCTGATATAAGAGTTTTCTGATCTGAAGTAAGTCCGTCATAAGCTGCTCTAGCATCTTTTATCGCCTGAGCACTGTCTAAAGTTATATCAGTACCAATGGCATTTATTTTATCAGTTGCTGCTTTAGCTGCTGCTTTATCAGCTTCTTCTTTTTCTTTTACAAGTTTATCATAAGCATCTTGTATTTCTTTTATTGATTCTTTATATCCTAATTCATCAGCTCTTGATTTCTGTTTGTCATTTAGGTCATCATATGCTGCAACGATAATATCAATATCGGCCTTGCTTTCAAGTGTTATATTTTCCAAAGAATCTATCTTAGAGATAACATCAAGTGCCTTATCAGTTACAGTAATAGTACATTTTGCATTTTTACCATTTATAGCTCGTGCAGTAACCGTTGCTGTGCCCGCTTTTATTGCGCTTATATTACCTTCATCGTCTACAGAAACACAAGCATCTTTTGTAGGACTAACAGACCATGTTATTTTTTTAGTAAAAGCATCCTCTGGTGATATTGTTGCGTTTATTTTTTGCGTTTCATCAGTAACATCTATCAATATTTCAGTTTTATCCAAATTTACTTCTGATACACCAATGCCTTTATATAAAGATACATGATAAGTGGTTTTTGTAGTATTATCCTCTGATGTCACATTGATGTCTACATCTGTAGTTACTTCACTATTATTTAAATATACATTAAAACGTACTCTACCATCATTGTCAGTACTAGAATTTATTTTATTTATATTATCACTATTTTCGCCTGATCCAACCACACTAATTGTTGCATTTGGATTTAGAGTATCGCACCATACTCTATAAAATTTAGGACTTGATACTCCGGATAAATCAACAGTATAATTCTTAATATTGCTGTCAAATTCAGGTGTCATATAGTATTCAGCACCTGAGAAACTATTTGACTCATTTACTTTTAATAATGATAAAGTAGAAACATCAATCGTTTTATCGACATTTATTGTATAAGTTCTTTGATAATCTCCAAGTTTTGACGTGATTTTAAGGATATTATCCTCATCAGAGATATCCACTTCCATATTTTCTTTATATGCTTGTCCATTTACCTCTGCGGTTATACCATCAGGAAGAGTAAGCTTTACAGATAATTTCTTAGTTGTTGATTTAGTGTTAATCTGATATTCTTTGCTTTTCTGATCAAAAGTTTTATTCCATAAAACATTTGTTCCATCATCTGCCATTATCTCAATATTAGATATTACAGCAGGATTTGTCTCTACTGCCATAAGATAGCAGCTATCATTTTTATAATATAAAGTTCCTTCATCATCAGCGCAAATGGTACTTATACAGTACTGCTGTTTATCTTCCTCTGGAATATACAATTCCTTTCCCATATCCAAGGCTTCTGTTGCTTCGGTAGTATCATATGTGTAATAGATGCCTCCTGGATTTGCGTTGTATGTAAAGTAAAGATACACTCTGCCATCAGCTTTTCCGTCGCCGTCAAAGTCTTCGTCTTCATATGCAGTAGAAAGCAAAGCTGCAGCTTGTGGATATCCAGGTATAGGAAGTTCATACATTAGAGAATTTTCACTTAAAGTTCCTTCGTTGCTAACAACCTTAAAAGAATGTCCTCCATCAGGATTAAACTGTCCTCCTGGACCACACACACCAATATAAATCTTGTTTTTATATACTAGAGGTGCTGCTGTTGTCATACCACCGAGATCTATGTAGCTTTCATTAGAGAGGTTGCCATTTTCGTCTACATCGACTTTATATAAAGTACCGCCTTTGGTGCTAAAATACAGATGTCCATTATCAAAAACAACTGTAGTTCTAATATCACCTTTAATCTTATCTATTCTATCTATTATTTTTCCTGTTTTAGGATTTAAAGTGTAAAACACTGCATTGGCAGTATAATCACCTTCATTTGTGCCGTCATCTGTTCCAACAGCAATGTAATTTTCACAGGCATATGCTCCCGCCCAGTAAAATCCTCTTTGTGCATTTTCAGTACCTACGAGAGCCTTATCATCGATTGATGGGGTAAAAGTCCATTCAGTAGCCTTTGTTTTACCACCACCTTTATTATTCTCTGTATCTGTAGTTATATTTTCATCATCGATAGCTACACAAAAGTACGTGCCATCACTCCTTTCTCCAAGACCCCAAGTTCCAGTATAAATATAACCTTTTCCATCGACTTGGGTATATGATATTGGAGAAACAGTCTGACCTCCTATTTTTTCAGTATGCCAAAGACATTTTAAGGTTTTAAGATCAATAGCCTGAACTACGCCGTTACCAACCTGAACAAACAATTTACCTTCAGCATAAAGCACTGGATTCATTGCATAGCCAACATTTCCGTACATAGCATCACTTTCACGGAGTTTTTCGCCTGTTTCTTTATCAATCTCAAGTATTTTATTGCCCGAACCTACATAAAGCTTGTCATCTAATATTAATGGGGGTGTAGGTGCCGCAGAATATCCACTTCCATATTTACTTGCCCACTTTAAATTAGCAGTTGCATCGTCTGTAGGCGTCGCAGTTTCCGTTACTCCATTGTTTTCTTGGTTATTACGGAAATTATACCATTCCGTATCTACACCGTAATTGTCAACAGGCTTTGTACCGTAAGCAAAAGCCTGATATGGAACAAGTGATAATATCATTGCCACAAATACTATAAATGCAATAGCTTTATTAGCAGTTTTTGTTCGCATTTTCATTTCAATCTCCATTTCTATAAATTACAATCATCCCATGTACCATCATATTCATATCCATAATACAAGGTAAAAACAATTCTAAGTTCGTCCCCATCACCTAATGTAATAGCTGACATACCATCAGGCCAACTGCCATTTACACTATACACCCAGCCAGATGGATCATATAAATCATGTTCTCCTAAAGAATTATTCATAATATTTAAGGTCTCAGGGGCATTTATCTCATCAAGATGCTTTTTAACTATTGGATTTATTTTCCATCCGCTAGTTAACCCAGGCTTGCTCAATCTCTTTAAATAATATCCATATGATGTAGTGCCACTGTGTTCAATGGAAAAACCAGCATTTCTAAGAACTCTGTCAACAAAGGAAGCTGTACTTTCTCCTTGATAAATTTCAGCATTGACTGAATACAAAGTACCTAGTCCAAGAGAAGGAGCTTCTAAAGAAAATGATATAGTCCCTTCAATAGGACGATTTCCATTTATATCAACTTCTATTTGTTTAATTATTGTTGAAGTATGTCCTTCCTCGTCAGTAGCAGTAATTGATATTTCATTACTACCGTTATTTAGTAATCCATCTGCTCTATACGAAATAAATCCTCTACCATCTGTTCCAGAGCTGTACATTCGCTGACCGTTTAAATATACCTGCACATCAAAGGAATCCAGCATAACATTTTTATAGCTTACCGCTTTTACGGTAAAAGTCAGCGCATTACCGCTAACCTGCTGGCCATCGGTAAGGCTTGTAATAATGGTTGGATTTTTAGAGGTTTCCTCACCTCCCGGATTTGTTGGCTCTCCCCCTTCATTTTCTCCAGTTCCTGGCAATTGATCGCCTTCTCCGTTATTTTCGGCATCTTCATTATTTCCGACATCTTCGCCACTTTCAATGCCTTCACTGCTTCCATTATTCTGTGATGAAAATTCATCTTGATCCTGCGATAGAGCATTTTCTTTAGCTTGTGCAACGGAACGTTCAATACGGCTTTTAGCACTGGTTTCATCAGTTAATTCTTTTTTAATATGTTCTTTTAATTTTTCTTGCTTCTCTTGGTATTCCTCTTCCTGTTTATCATTTAGGGAATAACCTTGTCCTGACATTAAGAGCTGAGAACGAGCTTCATTTACACCAACTATTGGATTGTCGCCGACATCTTCATCCCAAGCCGCAACGATGGCGCTTAATGCTGCAAAAGCCACTATTACAGCCGCTAATACCATAATAGATATTCTGTTTTTCTTTAACCTCTCTTTAATCATATGTTACCTCTTGCTTTTATATAAGCATGTTCCATTATCAAAAGCTTTAATGCTTTCTAAAGCTAGTAAAGCCTTTTCTGTAGCCATAATATTTATCTCCTCGTAGTTTTCGTCACCTGTAACATGAAAATAACCACTGTCTTTTTTGTAGGTCAACAGGCCGTTAAGTAGGCTCTTTTCATTTTTTATAAATCTTTCATCTGCAGTGACATCGACACCTGCTGTAGTTAAAGCTATTATCGCTTCGCTTGTAGACTCGCAATTTCCCATGGAGCCATCCTCCAGCTGAGCCTTAGAAAGTTCCTCAATTTTTTCTTCGATCACATTATTGATTTCATCTCTATCTTTATAGTAGGAAAGAGCCAATACTCCCATGGACACATAATCGCTCATGCCATCAACTGTTACATCATATCCTTTTAATTCATCCAAAATGTATTGAATATATCTTTCTTCGTTTGCAAGTTTTACACCGCACATTTGAGATGCAACTAGAGCATACGCTGCTGCATTTACTCCCTGCTCTCTGATTTTTTCATAATCATCTAAGTATGAAATCAGATTATATCCTTCAACATTTGTAGGATCTTCTCCTATAGAAGCGACGCCCATAGACACTCTGGCATATTCTGTATAGTGTTCCTCGTCAAGGATTCCTTTCTTGGATTTCACCTGAGCTCTTACAGAATCAAAATATCTTAAAGCATAAGCCTCTTTGGTCTCATCCTCTATTTGACTATTCATAATAGCTATTACCGACCACTCACCTCCTACAGAAGATACAGTAGGCGAATCCACTTCTTGCAAAAGATATCTGGAAGTATCTGCGATGTTTTCATCCACAGGCAAGTTTTTACTTCCACATCCAGTAACTGTAAGCATCACAGCGGCTACTAGTATGCAGAGCAAGCTCTGTATTCTATTTTTCATCGTATTCTTTTCCATTTAAGCCTTTCCTTCCTTGCTGCTTTTTTCATAAATTTAAGCTGCAATAGCATAAATTCTCTTTCTTCTTGAGAAATTAATTGTCTGCTGTAAGCTGCTTTATTTCCAATCTCAATAGCTGTAGCATCAAGACTTAGTCCATGACTTTCCATATATTCGAACATAGCAGCAACCGCCTTTTTAGGTTCTCCTTTTTTAAAAAAAGTAAATCTTTTATAGGAATGTATGACCTTTTTTAATAGTAAAGCTAAAAGAGCCAGTAAAAATACAGCAAATAGAATTAAAATAATTATCTTAATCACTTTTAAGAAGTTATTTTCATCTTGAAATGTGCTGTTTTGAAGTGCTTGATTTGTACCTGCGCCTCCTCCTGAATTATCTGGTACGAAATCACTTTTAATTATGGAGTTTTCAAAACCAGTATCGAGATTAGCTTGTGGCATAACATCATAGTACTCGGGACTCACTTCAATAGGAACAAAGCCTATGCCATCTATATATATTTCAACCCACGCGTGAACATTGTTCTGAGAAATTGACATTTGTCCATTTTGATCTGCATGCTTTACATCATCTGGAGTTACCAAATATCCTTCTACATATCTTGCTGAAATGCCATAATATCTGAACATAAAGGTTGCAGCGGTGGCAAAATGCGTATCATAACCTTTTTTGCTTTTAAAAAAGTCTTCCATTACTGTTCCTTGATGCAGTCCTGGATCTTGTGTATATATAAAGTTTTGATCTAAATAATCTCTTATCTTTTTAATTGCAGTACTGTATTCAATATGACCTTCACTCTGATCTCCTCGGTCGCCTATATATTCCTGCATAAGGCTCATTTCATTTGAAGAAAGATATGTATAATTTTCATATACAAATTCGTTAAACCAACTTTCTTTTTTTAAATATTCGCTGATTTTTTCTTCTGCAACTGAGCTAAAAAGTTTTCCTGCAGTATCAGTCCATCGCGCTGTGGCATTATCATATGCTTCAAACTCATATGATTTCATCCTTCCAAAATTTCCGTTGGTCACATAGCTGTCATACCAATTTAAAAGGTCTTTCTTTTGATTGATATACTCATATGGTAAGTATGCGTATTTTTTATTGCCATCTTTGACTTCTATCTGAAAGTCTACTGTATTGGTATCATTAACAAGATTATCCGATTGACCAAGCTGTCCGATTCCGTCAAAGCCTTCTTCGTTGAGCCAGTATATCAGTCTTCTGCTATCTTTATATGTGGAATATGGAAGAGAATCCCATTTGCCCGCAGAGTATGTCTCCCCTACATATCCTCTAAGATAGGTGGGCTGAGGATCAGACATAGTAATCTCTAGAGCTATATCATCCTCTTTAACCTCTCTCTTTTCACCTGAAAGCTCACCATTTCCCAAAGGTGCTGTTCCATAATAGAGATTTGACACATTTCTTGTCGCAAAACCTTTGACAGCTGATGCAAAATCTGCCTTTTCAAAGAAAACTGAAATAACTGGAAAGCCTAATGCGACCAACAGTATCAATGCAATTGCAGTAACTTGAACTATGCCTGGAACCAAATTGCTGCTCTTTGATTTCAAATAAGCAAAAGATACAAGTGTCATTACAAGCAAAAACAAAACGCCAAACACATTCTGCCTTGCAGATGTACAAAGCATAGGCGGCAGCGCAAGCATAGGAATTACAAATATTAGCCATTTTTTGCCACTTTGAATTATTCCGTATACCAGTGCTGCGATAACAACTGTGCTTAATACTAAAAAGAGTTCGCAGTTTTCTGAAGCTCCCGAAAGATGCTTTAAAACAATCCCGTCATTTATAAGCAGAGTATCGGCTATACTGTTTACAAAACAAGCAAATCCTCCGGCAATTCCACCGCTGGCAATGTTTGAAATATTAAATTTTATATTAAACAGATCGGTTATTACAGACATAACTGCAACAGCTGTCAAAAGTGCAAGAACTACTTCACAGACTATTACCCTTGCCTTATTTTTCCGGTCTGTATATATCAACTTCCCCATATTCCATGAGCCTTTCTTTTTTAGGATCACCGTCAGTAATAAGAATAAATCCAGAATAATTCTTTTCTGAATCCGATTCTATAAATTCGCTTATCACATCTTTCCCATCCTTATAAAATGGAGCTTCTAAAAATTCAGATATGATTAATTCCAAATCTTGTGAACTTTTTACAGATTTAACTACAAATTTTTCTCTGTTGCTGTCATACCATCCAAAGCTATGTTCTATGCCCTTTTCCGATATTGATTTAGAAAGAGATAAAGCAAATTCTGTACTTTTACTTTTTCCTTCAGGGCTAAGAGCATAATCTTCGTATTCCTTTTTGTCAGTCAAAATCATAATTCTGTTATCCACTGGAAAGCTATAATCTCTTACCATAATATCGCCAGTTTTAGCTGATAACTTCCAGTGAATTGCCTTAACGCTGTCACCCTCTCTGTATTGTGATATGCCAAAGGTTTCACTGCTATCACTGCCCTTTTTGTACTGGGAATATCTAAAACTTTCCATATCGTATCTATCTGCAGAATCCTTAGAAATATTTATTTCGTATAAAAAAGGCATACTGTAAAGATTTACTTCTCTATTTGATTCAATTCCTCGCTTAACAATTCCAAGAATATCCGAAATCACTATGCTTTTAACGTTTACTCTTAAACAACCGCACAGATTATCTTTCACGTTAAATATAAGAGTTCTAGTTTTCTTTGGTTTTAGCCATGTAAAAAACTCCATATTGTCGCTGATGCCGGTAATGCTGTTATTAACACTTACTAAAGCTTTACAACAGGCAACTGGCCATATACCTGTATTTGAAATTTGTAAAACTACGGTTGAATTAGTATCAGTCGCTATTTTAAATTTGATATTATTATTTGAAGCTCTTACTAATAAAACAGAACTTAAACAGTAGAGCAAAGCAAATACTATTAGAATATTGACTATCATTTTTATCTATAAAAACCTTCTGTTTTAGGTGCTTTTGTTTCGTTTAAAATTTCTTTAAGAATTTTTATCGTGCTTTTGCCGCTTATTTTCCCTTTAGGCTCAAGTATTACCCTGTGAGCACACACATCAACAAACAATGTATCTATATCCTCAGGAACAACATAATCTCTACCTTCTATATAAGCCCATGCTCTCGAAACTGTAGCTAAAGCAATTGCACCTCTCGGACTTACACCAAGTTTAATAAATTCGTTTTCCCTTGTATCTTCAACAAGAGAAGTTATGTATCTATAAATCTTCTCGTCAGTATATACGGTTTTTACTTCTCTTATCATTTCATCGAGTTTGTAAGGTTCAATTACTGAGACTATCTCATCAAGAGGATCTTTTTGCTCTCTGTCTGACAAAATTTTTACCTGTTCATCAAATGATGGATATCCCATGGAAAGCTTCATCATAAATCTATCAAGTTGGGCCTCCGGAAGCATCTGAGTGCCTGCTGTACCTACTGGATTTTGCGTCGCTATTACAGTAAAAGGCTTTGGTACTTCATGGGAAACTCCGTCAACTGTAACTTTTCCTTCTTGCATAACTTCTAACAAAGCAGATTGGGTTTTACTTGAAGTTCTATTAATTTCATCTCCTAAAAACATGTTGCACATTACAGCACCCGGTATATATTTAAAATTGCTATTTTCCCTATCATAAACTGTAAAACCAGTTATATCAGAAGGAACGACATCCGGTGTAAACTGTACTCTTCCAAAACTTAGGCCCAGACTTTTAGTCATAGCAAGGGCTAAGGTAGTTTTACCTACGCCTGGTATGTCTTCAAGCAGTATGTGTCCACCGGCTAATATCACAGCTAAAATTTTCTTAATTATTTCGTTTTTGCCTGTTACCGCCTTTGAAGTTTCATCAATAATTTTAATTATCTTTTCATTTATCATTTTGATTTCTCCTAACATATAAAAAAACGAGCTATTTATACACTAAAATAGCCCGTTTTTGCCATTCAAAAATATGATGATAAACCGTCATCTTAAACTCTCGGGCAAGTCTCCTGGCTCGTGGATCAACACCTTACTCTCACCTTCTCAAAGGAATAAACCTTCAATGGTATACGAGAGCGGCTCATCACTTACAGTGGCGGTACCGCGCAGGCCTTTAACCTGACTTCCTTTATTAAGTAAAATAACACCCGAAATTGTTATTAAGTTGTAATTTAAGAATTATAATGAAATATCATCCGGTAACAAGTCTCTGACATCTACATCTTCTCCACCATCGCAGGAGAAAATAACTAGTATATTGTCACCATCTTTTAATTCATATCCCGATATTCCGTATTCCGGTGACTTGCCGTTTACATAGTATAACCAACCGCTCATACCACCGGCATCTCCATTATATAGATTGCTTATACCTTCTATAAAATAAGCATCATAAGCCTGTGTGTATGAGTATTCAGCCTGTATGCCTTCGTCTGTAGTGGCTTGTTTCAGCATATCAAAGGCAGTGTCTCCTTTTTCCATTCTGTATTCAGTTTCTTCCAAAACAACTCCGTCATCAGGAATATACTCAGACTTACTTTCATCTTTAAGCTTAGTCACATCATCTGAAAGTGGCTTACAGCTTATTTCAAGGGTAGCTTTTACCGTTTCTTTACCTGAAAGAGTATCCCTTACCGCATTTATCGCGTCAAATTTGAATTGTAATACAACCAATAGAACTACAGCGATAATAATTATTCCAATCACTATATTTCTTTTCTTCTTACTCTTTACCTTGTTTTCAAGACTAGTACTCATTTTACTTCTCCCTGCTCATTTAATTTATATTACCGATAGATACCGTATTTTATCTTTATTCTATCTAACTTAGAAATAATGCTACTGCCTAATATAAATACGCATACAGCTGCTGTAATGCCATGAATAAGATCCATGGGAAGTCCGGATATATACAAAAGCTTTAGACCTTCAATACTGATCTTGCTTCCGCCTGCCATATTCGTAGAATTAACAACTGTACTTAAATTCATTATACCGCCATATACTATTACTGTCATGAAAAAAGTTATCACTGACATAGTCAAGTCGTCCGATGGCAGTCTTTTTTTCTGTATTATAAGTCCGGCTATTAAACCGATACAGCCAAAAACATATACTCTCCACCCTAGAAAACTATCGTCATTTCCAGGAAATAAAAGGAATAGAATATATCCAAGTATTAATGAAAAAACTACCGCTGCAAATGGTCCTGCTACCATTTTAAAACTTCTTGTTCTTACAGAGACCTCGCTTCCTTTATCAAAAATAAATCCTGCTAAAAATCCCAACAATCCCCATGCAAACATCTGCCATGGTGTCCATGGTCCCTGACCCATATAAAAATTACAGATTAGTCTAGACAATGCGCCAATTAAAAAACCTGCCTCCGGTCCCAAAGCTATTCCTGAAATGATTACCATAGCTGTTCCGATTTGAATAGGAAAAATTATATGAAATAAGCTATGCACGGCAACTGTCATAGCACTCATAACAACAATCAGCATAAGCTCCCTTGCTTTAGGTCTTCTTCTTTCAAATACCATGAAAAACGGAGCCATCACTGCCACAAGAATAAATACACTTACGAGCATATACATTCCATCCCAAGGAATTAAGTATGCAGCGGCTATAGCGGCAGGAATTATAATCAAAATAATCAACACTGATACCTTAAGCCTTTTTGAAGAGGCAGCCTCATACTGACTTAATGTCTTTGCTCCAGCCATTTTTCCGCCTCCTCACATGTGACTATGTCCGGTGCTATGCCTCTAAATAGCCTGTTTGCAGCTGTTGTATAAAAACTATTCCCTGCGAAAAATTCTCTTGCCTTATCTTCAGATGTAACTTCTCCATTAAAAAACATCGCGCATCTATCGGCAAAGCTTGCGCAAAATTCCACATCGTGGCTCACTGCCAATATGCTAAGACCTTCTTTATTCAGATTATGAAAAATATTAGCTAAAGTGAGCTTGAAAAACGGATCAAGACCCTTTGTCGGTTCATCTAAAAGAAGTAAGTCCGGATCAGTTAAAAGCACCTTTCCAATTGCAAGTCTCTGCTGTTCTCCTCCTGACATATCATAGGGATTTACATTTCTTAAATGCTCTATCTCCATGATTTTAAGCATTTCATTAACCTTAGAAATCTTAAAATTATCATCTAAATCCATAAAACGCATTCCTTCAAACAGCTCTTCTTCTGCAGTGATTTCTGTAAAAAGAGCTTTAGGATCTTGAGGGACCATTGAAATCTTTAAATTCTGTTCAATATGTATTTTACCTCTCTGAGGCATTAGTACACCGCCTATCACTTTCATAAGGGTACTTTTGCCGCTACCATTTCCACCAAGGATACAGGTTAAATTGCCCTTCTCAACGGAAAGATTTGTACCTTTTAGGATAAAATCTCCGTTCTTTTCATATCTGAACCAAAGATTGCGCAATTTTAAAATTTCTACCCTGTTTTCTTCCTTAACTTTGATTAATTTTATATTTTTCTCTACATCTATTGTATTGCTAACACATATATCACTTTTTACATCAGATTTTGAAAACTTTTCTTCAAGCAAAAGTCTTCCTTCTCTGACCGTAAGTGGTACTTTATCTGATATTGCACTTCCGAATATTCTCATAACAGATGGAAGACCGTAAAACATTCTATGTTTTTCGCCTGTTAGCTTATCTGTAAGTCCACAAGGCAGATTTTCAGGCCTTTCGTTTGCCTGTATCCTGCCGCAATCCATTACAATCACTCTGTCAGCCATTGGAATTACTTCTTCCAGTCGATGTTCTGAAATAATAACAGTTACACCAAGCTCCCTATTTATCCTGTAAACAGTATTTAAAAAATCAGTTGTAGCTATAGGATCCAATTGAGAAGTCGGTTCATCTAAAATAAGAATATCCGGTTGCATTACCATTACAGAAGCCAAATTCAATATCTGTTTCTGGCCTCCTGAAAGTGTACTAACATCCTTTTCAAACCATCTGTGAATGCCAAAATAATTTGCCATTTCAGCAACGCGCCTTTTGATTACATTTGTGTTAAGACCAAGATTTTCAAGACCAAATGCAAGCTCATGCCACACTTTATCGGTAACTATCTGACTGTCAGGATCCTGTAGGATAAAACCTGTTGATGATGCACTTTTTCTGTCGTCCAAATCCTCTATTCTAGTGCCTTCGATGAATACTTCTCCTGATTTTTCGCCATAAGGAATAAGCTGCTTTTTCATATGACGAAGCAACGTACTCTTACCGCATCCTGATCTGCCGCAAATAACAACAAATTCAGATCTGTTAATATCTAAATTTATATTTTCAATGGCATTTTTTTTAGCCAGTGGATATTTAAAACCTAAATCCCTGATTCTGATTTTCTCCATTTAATTTCTCCCGCAATATCAGTAATGACAGGCATAAGTGTCAACACTAAAAACCATGATCCGCTTAAAACTCCTTTTAATGTTAATTCAGGCATCTTAACTTCAGGATAAAAAATCATTTCATTTTTACCTGTTGTGGCAAAATATATGGACACAGCTCCACAAAATATTACTAATCCTATCATAAGAATATCTCTAAAGGAGATTTTATATAAGACAAAGCTCGTTCTTCCTTTAAGACCGTATCCTCTTGCTGCCATTGAGTCTGCACTTTCTATAGAAGATTCCAGTGACCAACTGGTTAATATCGATACCTTCTTTAACCCTGTTTTTAGCCTTACAACGCCTTTTTGTTCTTGACCTTGATACATACACCTTTGTCCAGCAGAAATATCAGTATACCTCTTTTTAAGAAGAGGTATATACCTTAAAATCATTGAAATTAAAAGTCCGAAAAAAGAAGATATCCTTGAGAAAAGATACATTATCATTTCTCCATTAACGATTCTGTTAAAGCAGGAAAACCATATCAGCACACTTGCAAACATAAAACCCGAAAATATTCCAAAGGTGATTGCTTCTTTTGTGATCGGATTGTTGTTTATATAAAAAAGAATTGTATTACCCTGATGAGTAAATAGAGTATTAAATATGGTTATAAATAAAACTACAGGAACAGTCATTAATAAATTAGACTTAATTGCTCTTGCACCTTTTAAATATATGGCGTAAATCCATCCGCAAACTGTAAATACCGCCATAATAAATGGTGAAGGCATACTGACGCCCGTTCCTATAACCATTGCAAAATATATAAATATTACCAGTGGATTAAATGTTTCAAATTCCTTTTGCATAATAAAAATAATAGACCACGGCAGATACTGCCGCGGTCCCTACGCCTTATCTTCAATTATTAAAATCTTTCTGATACACCGTCAGCAGATTCATTTTTCGTCATATGCAGGTCTTCTGGCTCGGGCATCATCATCTGTCTAACCTTCCCAAAATCTAATGGATTTCAGTGGCATTTAAAACAGACTCATCCCTTACAGCGGCGGGACCGCACAGGATTTACACCTGTTTCCCTCTTAGCCGATCTAATCGGAACATACGCGTTTATTAAATTACAAAATAAATTTTATCATTTGTCTGCAAAATAGTAAAGAATTTACTTTCCTATTGCGTTTTCAGCTGAGTCATTACCTGTTAAATTCAAGGAGAACTTATAGTGAAAATTATGCATACCTTCACGAAGATAAAATCTATGGGTATCTTTTCTAAGCTGATTACAGGCAACTTCAATCTGTATGCATCCAGCATCCTTTGACAGTTCACAAGCTTTTAATAACTTTCACTATTTAGCTGGTTTTTATAAATTTCGCTAAATTTGTCATAGTCAAACTCTGTGCTTTCCATATCGCAAATCAGATTATAAATCTGACGACAATCATCATATGTACCCTTTCGATAGATATAAAAGCCTCCTTTAGCTTTTTAGCCTTCTATTATTCCTTCTGAAACCAGCCAATCACGGGTAACATCCTCAGGCTTTTCGCCAAGTTCATCAACCCTGTAATTGAGTTCCTGCATAACTTCTTCAGTGAGTTTTGCACTGAGTTCATTGCAGGCATCTTCTATTTCAGGATACTTTTCAAGAGTATCTTCCCTTATTGTAGGTATGGCATGATATGGTGGGAAGAAACTTTTATCATCTTCCAGTATCTTAAGATTGAATTTCTTAAGAAGACCGTCTGTCTTAAAGGCATCTATAATCTGCACTTCATCATTTTCAAGGGCAGTATATCTAGGAGAACTATCCATGCCCTTATTAGCCTTAAAGTTAAGTCCGTAATAGTCGCAAAGAGCGACGTATCCGTCTTTTCTGTTTAGGAATTCCAAAGTTGTTCCTGTAGTAAATTCAGAAGCACAAGACTTAAGATCACTTATTTTTTCCAGGCCATATTCTTCTGCTACTTCAGGCTTCATAGCCAAAGTATAAGTATTATCAAAAACTGTCTGCTCAAGGATATCAAGGCCATATTTTTCCTTCATTTCCTTCTTGCAGATTTCATAAACCTCGTTAGTATCGTTATTTGTATCATGCTTTAAGATACTCATAAACTGGGTTCCCGTATAATCGATATACATATCGATTTCACCTCTCTGTATCGCTTCAAGGCAAACCTGTGTACCTCCTAGGTTTTCCTTTCGCACTACATTAAGGTCAGTTCTGTCTTCAATAATATCAGAATAAAGGTTCATCAATACAATCTGTTCCGTATAATCCTTGCTGGCCACAACTATTGTATCGCCACTGTTTTTATTTACCGCTCCAGAGATTGCATTAAATCCGATTATAGCAACAATGATAGCAGCAAAGGCACCGAGAATAATCTTCTTTGTCCTTCTGCTCTTTTTAATCTGCTCGTAATTTCCTTTAAAATCCTTCTGTAGGCTTATAGGAGTAACCAGCTTTTCTATCATGCCGATAATCCAGTCAACAAACAGAGCCAACAGACATGCTGGTATAGCACCTGCCAATATCTGAGCATTGTCTACAGTTCTGATACCTGAAAATATCATATAACCGAGACCACCTGCTCCGATAAATGCAGCCATTGTCATCAAACCTACAGCAGTAACCGCCGATACTCTAACACCTGCCATAATAACAGGAAGCGCAATAGGCAGCCTAATTTTAAACAATCTCTGCGGCTTGGTAAGACCTATACCCCTTGCAGCTTCAAGGGTCAACGGGTCTATATTTTCAAGACCGGTATAAGTATTCTTTATTATAGGAAGCAGTGAGTAAATTACTACCATTACCACCGACGGAAGCTCACCGATACCCAAAAGCGGTATGGAAAGACCTAAAAGAGCCAGTGACGGTACAGCCTGAATTATATTGGCAACACCGAGAATAGGCTTACTTAGCTTCTTAACATAACTTATAAGTATACCCAAAGGTACACCAACAAGAATAGAAACAAGCACTGCTATAAAAGTAAGCTTAATATGCTCAAGAGTCAGTGAACCGATTTGGCCGATGTTTTCACTTACAAAACTAAAAAATCCCATTAAGCCTCATCCTCCTTTCCTGATTCATATTCGTCAAGATAAGGAGAACTGAGCACGCTTATCAGACTGCTGCTTGTAATAAGTCCCTTGAGGTATCCGTTGTTGTCAACAACAGGAATGTTTGTAACATCTGTCTCCTCAATATACTGCAGCAATTCAAGAATGCTTTCGTCAGGGCTTGCAGTTATGGCATTTTCATTTACCATATCCTTAGCGTTTGTCCATGGAAGCACTGTGCTGTATAGTCCTTTACGATTTACAATTCCTATATATCTTCCATCTTCATCCACTACAATAAGCGTATCAATATGATGCTGTACCATCTTCTTTACGCACTCATTTTTAGTGAGATCAGGTGAACATACTATAGGAGTAGTAATCATTATATCTTCGACTTTGATATACTCCGGTGCGTCCCAAATCTTATTCTTACCTATAAATTCCTGAACAAATTCATTTTTAGGATGCTTTAATATTTCTTCCGGAGTATCATACTGTACAATATCTCCGTCCTTCATGATGATGATTCTATCAGCGATTTTAATTGCCTCATCCATATCATGAGTGACGAAAACTATCGTAGTATTCATCTTTTTATGCAACTCTACAAGCTCGTCCTGAAGATTACTTCTTGTTATAGGGTCAAGGGCAGAAAAAGGCTCATCCATAAGTATAACTTTAGGATTGTTAGCCAAAGCTCTAGCTACACCAACCCTCTGCTGTTGTCCTCCAGAAAGATCTGACGGATATTTGTTAAGATATAAATCTCCGTCCAAATCCATAATCTCCATAAGTCTATTTGTATTTTCTTCGATTTCCTTCGGATCCTTTTTCTCCAGTTTTTGGATAAGTTCAATATTTTCCTTGACTGTCATATGTGGGAACAGTCCCATCTGCTGTATGACATAGCCTATGCTTCTTCTGAGTTCAGTTTTATCAATTTCCTCGATATTCTTGCCGTCAATCAGGATTTTGCCCTTTGTGGGGACAATAAGCCTGTTAATCATTTTCAGCGTTGTAGTTTTACCGCATCCGCTGGCTCCTATGATCGCAACAAGTTCATTATCGTTGATTGTAAAACTGATATCATGAAGAACTTTTTTGTCTTTAAATTCTTTTGATACATTTACAAATTCGATCATTCAATACCTTCTTTCTTAAAAACGTACAAATCCCATATTTATATTATACTACATATTATGTGAACTTATATTACAGATTTGTAATGTACAATATCTATAATAATACCACATATCCATATAAACGGAAAGGTCTGACGAAACTCTCCGCCAGACCTTTCACAGGGTATCATTTTATTTTGTTTAATCTTCCTTTGCGTAATGTACATGAAGGAGTCTATGATTATCATCCTTAATAATTTCTCTATAGGCTCTTCCCACAAACGGATTTGCATCACTATGTCTGATTCTGGAAATCTTGTCGTTAGCATAAAGTTCTCTGCTTCTTCTTTCCAGAGTTCTTCTTGTGCTTCTCGGCTGTCCGCCACCTCCGATACAGCCAGATGGACATGCCATAACTTCTACAAAATCATAATGAGCTTCACCACTCTCGATTTTCTTTATAATCTTTTCTGTGTTGCCCAATCCACTTACCATAGCAATTCTTAGAGTTCTTCCCTTATAAGGTATTTCAACCTCTTTAACGCTTTCAAGACCTCTTACTCCGCTAAAGCTAATGTTTGTAAATGAAGCTGCATCTTTCTGATCAACCAGTCTTCTTATTACCGCTTCCGTTACGCCGCCTGATACACCAAAGATTACACCAGCACCTGAGTACATACCGTAGTTTATATCCGGAGCTTCAGGATCCAAAGAAGCCAAAACTATACCGGCTTGCTTGATCATAGTTACTAGTTCCTGAGTTGTCAGAACATAGTCTGTTCTACTTTCTCCGTTTATTTTAAACTCTTCCCTGTCAGCTTCATATTTTTTAGCTGTACATGGCATAATCGCAACTACCACAGGAGTTCTCTTATCAGGAAGCTCATCGCTTATAGCAGCTTCTTCCTTTACTACAGATGAGAACATTTCCATAGGCGATTTGCATGTTGAAATATTTTCAAGAAGCTCAGGATGATTATCTTCAGCATATTTTATCCACCCTGGACAACAACTGGAAAATAGCGGTAATTTGCCACCATTTTCTAGTCTATCAATAAATTCATTTGACTCTTCAATAACGGTTAAGTCGGCACCGAATGAAGTATCATAAATTTCATCAAATCCAAGTTTCCTTAATGCTGCGACAAGTATAGGATTAAATCTTTCATTATCTTTAATGCCAAATCTTTCACCTAATGCAACTCTTACAGCAGGTGCAACCTGAACCATTACCCTTTTATCCTTATCGTTTATAACATCCCATACTGCATCAATATCAGATTTAATATCGATGGCTCCAGTAGGACATATGGCAGCGCACTGGCCGCAGTTTACGCAATTTGTTGTTGCAATAGGATCGCTGTAAGCAGTTGTAACCTGAACGTTGCTTCCTCTGAATGCAAAATCGATGGCTCCTACATTCTGCACTTCACTGCACATTCTTACACAGTCACCGCAATGAATACATTTGTTAGGGTTTCTTATTATAGCCTTGCTGGAAGCATCTATCGGAAGCTCATCCTTAAATGCTTTTCCGCTTCTGTCAAAGGAAATCTCAGATATAGCAAATCTCTTTGCCAGTTCCTGAAGCATACAGTCACCACTCTTAGGACAAGTAGTACATTCCCTGCAGTGGCTTGACAGGAGCATCTTTAAGATAAGTCTTCTGTATTTGAACAGCTTTGTTGTGTTAGTGAATATCTTCATGCCATCCTTAGGAGGAGTTGAGCAAGAAGTCATTATGTTTCCTCTTTCGTCTTCAACTATACACATTCTGCAGGCACCAAATACCGACAGATCTGAATAGTAACAGAGTGTAGGAATATTAACACCAGCGTTACGCAAAACTTCCAACACATTCTTTTCGTCAGTGAAAGGAGTCATCTCTCCATTAATTTCTATAAATCCTTGTTTTTCCATTAGAAGATCCTCCTTACTACACTATATGTATTGCGCCCAGTCTACATGTTCCTATGCAGGCCTGACACTTAACGCACAGTTCATTATCGATTACATGAGGCTGTTTAAATGAACCGCCTGTAATTGCTCCTACAGGACATACTCTCTTACAGAGACCGCATCCCACACATTTTTCCTCATCGATCATTATCTTCTTATATGCAATACACTGTCCTGTCGGACATACTCCGTCCTTTACATGGGCATCGTATTCATCTCTGAACTGTGTTATCGTACTGATAACAGGATTTGGAGCTGTTTTACCAAGGCCGCACAGAGCACATTCCTTAATTGTTTCAGCCAGTTCCAAAAGGGTGTCGATTGTAGATTCATCCGCTCTGTTCTTAACTATATCGTTAAGAAGTTCCAGCATAATCTTTGTACCCTCTCTGCACGGTACACACTTACCGCAGGACTCATTCTGAGTAAAGTTCATGAAGAATCTTGCAGTTTCAACCATACAAGTATCCTCGTCCATTACTACAAGTCCGCCGGAGCCTATCATCGCTCCAACCTTCTTAAGGGAATCAAAATCAAGAGGAATATCCAGATGCTTTTCTGTAAGACATCCGCCTGAAGGTCCACCAATCTGTACTGCCTTGAACTTCTTACCTTCCTTCGGACCTCCACCTATGTTAAATATAATTTCTCTCAAAGTTGTTCCCATAGGGACTTCAATAAGACCTGTATTGCAGATATTACCTGTCAAAGCAAAGGCCTTTGTTCCCGGACTTTCCGGTTCACCGATGGAAAGATACCAATCTGCACCGTTATTTATAATCAAAGGAACATTTGCAAAGGTTTCAACATTATTCAACACTGTAGGTTTTGCAAAGAGACCATGTTCAACTGTTCTTGGTGGCTTTACCCTAGGCATACCTCTTTCGCCTTCAATGGATATTGTAAGAGCGGAACCTTCACCACATACAAAGGCGCCAGCACCCTTGGCGATAATAATATCAAAGGAAAAATCGCTGCCAAGTATGTTTTCGCCGAGAAGTCCTGTTCTCTTACAGTCATTTATAGCCTTTTCCAGTCTTGATACTGCCAAAGGATATTCAGCTCTCACATAGATATAGCCTTCTTTTGCCCCTGTTGCAACACCGGCTATCATCATACCTTCCAGCATCTTATGAGGGTCACCTTCCATGATACTTCTGTCCATGAATGCACCCGGGTCTCCTTCATCGCCGTTACATACAACATACTTTACAGGATCTGCCTGAGCTCTTACCTGAGACCATTTTCTACCTGCTGGGAATCCGCCGCCACCGCGGCCTCTTAATTTAGATTTGGAAATTGTATCAACAATATCCTCTCCTGACATTTCAAAGAGTGCCTTTTCCAAAGCAGTATATCCACCATATGCTATATATTCTTCAATGGAATTGGCATCTATATGACCGCAGTTCTGCAGTACGATTCTTGTCTGTCCCTTATAGAACGGAATTTCCTCCTGTACAGGATATGATTTTCCGTCCTGCTTATAAACGAGTCTATCTATTACCTCATCTCCTATAATGGATCTTGCAACGATTTCCTCGCAATCTTCAACTTTAACCTTAATATAGAGAAGTTTTGCCGGTTCAATTCTCAGCAGAGGTCCCATTTCACAAAAACCATGACATCCGCTGTGCTTAAGGCCAACATGTTCACCGTCTTTATGCTCTTCCAGCTCAACTTCAACCTGAAGGCCTCTTTCTTCAATGAGTTCCTTCAGTCTGTCGTAAATTTCCAGAGAACCGCCGGCTACGCATCCTGTACCGCCGCAGACATAAATCTTTTTAACCTGTCTGTCCAGCTGAGCCGAGTATATTTCTCTGGCTTCATTTAATTCGCTCCTGTTTCTAAAAAACATTTACCTCTACCTCCTCCTTACAGCTGAGCTTTTACTTCTTCTTCCTTCTCAGCCGCCTCTTTAAGCTCGCTAATAAGCTCAACAGCTTTTTCCGGAGTCATTGAAGGATGTACCTTGTCATTTACTGTTATAACCGGAGCCAGTCCGCAGGCACCTATACATGAAACTGTCTCAACTGTAAACAAAAGATCATCTGTAGTGTCTTTATCTTCTGATAATCCCAGTTCATTTCTGATAGCTTCAATAATCGGCACTGATTTACGTACATGACAAGCCGTTCCGTCGCAACACTTTATGATATACTTGCCTTTCGGTGTTAGGGAAAAGTTTTCATAGAAAGTGGCCACACCATACAGTTTGGCCATGCTGATTCCCGTTTCTTTTGAAATAACCTCAAAAGCCTCTCTAGGCAGATATCTTAAAGCTTCCTGAACATCCTGAAGTACAGCTATAACAGACAGTTTACTGCCCTTATGCTCTTCAAGAATGTCTGCAACCACCTGTGTTACATTTGTCTTATCCATGTTTTCCTCCCTGGTTACTGGAAACAAAAAGTATCTGAATTGTCTGTTATATAGACTATTTTGATAATATTTTAACGGATTCCTCTATAATTGTCTATACTTTACGCAAAAAATAAACAATATAAAAAGGCATGTGCATTTCTCACATGCCTTCTGAAAACTCTATTTCATATATTTCTAATTTATAAGCTCACTTAATCCAAAATTACTCCGTCTTCGTCTACATTAAGTTCCGTCATTTTTGAAGCTGAAGCGGCATCTGTATCAGCAGTTTTTTCGGCTTCTTCCTTCTCTCTGCTGATAGTATCTAAAAGTAAGCCTTCAACCTTGCTTAATATATCAGGATTTTCGGAAAGATATTTTTTAACATTTTCACGACCCTGGCCTATTCTGTTGCCTTCGAAGCTATACCAAGATCCTGCCTTATCTATTATATCCTTTTCAACGGCACAATCCATAATATCTCCTATTTTGGAAATACCTTCGCCGTACATTATGTCAAATTCAGCCTGCTTGAAAGGAGGTGCAACCTTGTTTTTAACAATTTTAACCTTTACACGATTACCAAGCATCTGATCGCCCTGTTTTATAGTTTCGACTCTCCTTACATCAAATCTCATTGATGCATAGAATTTAAGGGCTCTGCCTCCCGTTGTAACTTCAGGATTGCCATATACAACGCCAATCTTTTCTCTTAGCTGATTTATGAAAACTACAGCGGCCTTCGACTTATTAATAATACCTGCCAGCTTTCTTAAAGCCTGGGACATCAGTCTGGCTTGAAGACCTACATGGCTATCTCCCATTTCACCCTCTATTTCACTCTTAGGTACCAAAGCTGCCACAGAGTCAACAACCACTATATCGAGAGCTCCGGATCTGACAAGCATTTCACAAATTTCCAAAGCCTGTTCGCCTGTGTCAGGCTGAGAAACGAGCAGCTCATCTATATCAACTCCGAGATTTTTGGCATATTCAGGATCAAGAGCATGCTCAGCATCTATAAATGCAGCTCTTCCTCCAGTTTTCTGAGCTTCAGCTATCATATGGAGAGCAAGTGTTGTCTTACCGGAAGATTCAGGTCCGTAAACTTCAATAATACGGCCTTTAGGTATGCCACCGATACCTGTGGCCAGGTCAAGACTTATAGAACCTGTGGAGATTGCCTCTATGTTAAGCTTCATATGGTCGTCTCCCAGCTTCATAATTGAGCCTTTTCCAAACTGCTTTTCAATCTGCGAAAGCGCGGCACTTAAGGCTTTTTCTTTATCTTCATTTATGTTTGCCATAATTAAAATTCCTCCTAAAAATACATATAAGCCACAAGAACATCTGTTCTCATGGCTATATGATACACTGCTTGCTTTATATTGTCAATATATTTGCGAACAAACGTTTGCTTTTATCGAAGGCGTCTTATTCAGAATCCGTTCCTTCCGTAATTCCTGTTTCGTTTATAATCTTCTGATTGATTTCAGCAGCTTTATTACTCATCTGATAATCAGTATCACCAAATACCTCTTCATGCAGCCTTGCATTATTTTCTTCAAGAGTTGTCGGAACTGCATACCATATTCCGTCATCCATTATACCTCCCCAATAATTAAAGGGATAGCCTACAGATTTGCTTATATTGAAATCAAGCAGCTTTGGTATCAGTGATGTAAACGCTGAAGTATTCATATTTGTTCTTATTTCAGGAAGCACGCTGTCTGTAACACTGGTTATTTTAGTAGGATGACTTTTTGCCTCGGCAAGTACCGCCATAACAACCTTCTTCATTCTTTCAGTTCTGCCAGGATCGCCGCCAGATGTTTTTCTGATACGACAATATGTTGCAGCCTGTACACCATCAAGTCTCTGTTCGCCTGTTGAAGTTATTTCAGTCCATTCTCTTCCGGTATTTGCTGCAGTTTCCGGTCCCCACTTATTAAGGTCTGCCAGTTCATTTTCCTGTACATCTATGGTTATGCCGCCAAGAGCATCAACTGTATCTGCAACTGATACCCAGTCCATAACTAAAAACTCTGATATATTCAAATCAAGACTCTGGTTAAGCATCTTACATGTATTAACCGGACCTCCGAATGCATGCGCATGTGTAGCCTTGTCCAAAATGGATTCTCCGTATCTGTTGTCCATAAGCAGATATGAATCTCTCATTATAGATGTGAGAGTGATATCTCCGGTACTTTCATTAACAGTAGCAATAATTATAGCATCGGTTCTTGCTGTATCTTCGCTTTCTCCCTGCCTTTCGTCAGTACCTAGTATTGCGATATTTCTGTAGCCGTCCAGTTTTTCTGCAACGCCTTCATCTATTCCAAATTCCTCATAATCGGTTTCCACATAATCAAATTTGCTGAGCTGTGTATCTATAAAGTAGTATGCACCGGCTGCACATACACCGATAAGCACAAGCAGAATAACTAAAACTTTAGGCCATATTCTTTTTTTCTTTTTTCCGCCATCGGTTTTAATTTTGCTTTTTTTCTTCTGATGCGGTTTTCGCTTTTCAGAAGTTTCTTTTTCAGTGCCGGTTTTAGCATAACTGCCTGAATTATCATTCTGTCCTTTATTATCTATATTACGAAACTCAGCCAAAAAATCTTCCGACATAGTATCTTTTTTACTCTGCTTTCTGATTTCCTTCGGTTTTTTATCCGAACCATTTCTGTATTTATCGCTTCTCATTATCTGTCCTCCAAATAATCATATATCAGCTTCATCATTGCAAACACGCTTCTTCTTCTTATGGCATTTCTGTCCATATTACCGAATCTATTTTCAGTGCATCTTATTTTTCCGCCTGCAAGGATTGCAGTATACACCAATCCGACGGGTTTTTCAAGAGTCTCACCTCCGGGACCTGCAAGTCCTGTTACCGCAACGCATATGTCGCTGCCTGATGCTTCGTATAATCCAGATACCATTTCTTCGGCTGTCTGACTGCTTACAGCACCAAATTTTGCAAGGGTTTCCTCTTTTACTCCCAACTCCTGCATCTTAGCTGTATTGCTGTATGTAACAAGAGCTCTATCAAAGACATCTGAGCTTCCAGGAATACTTATAAAAGCATCCGCAAAGAGTCCGCCCGTACAGGATTCGGCAGATGAGAGACTAAGGCCCTTGTCTCTCATTTTATCTAAAATAACTTCACTAAAGCTTCTTTCGTCCTCTGTGTAAATATAATTTCCAACCCGTTCATGAACTTTTGTTGCCATTTCATCAACAGCAGCCTTGGCTTCTTCGACTGAAGGCCTCTTAGATGTCAGTCTCATGGTTACTTCTCCATCCTTTGCATAAGTTGCAATTGTAGGATCCGTCTGCTCATCTACTATATCCATTATCTCAGTTTCCAAAAGAGACTCACCTATGCCTACAGTTTTAAGGAATCTGCTATAGATTACACCCTCTGACATAGTTGAAAGATAATGGATAGCGCTGTTTTCAAACATAGGCATCATTTCCTTTGGTGGTCCAGGAAACGACATAATTGTTTTATTGTCAACTTTACATATGAAACCCGGAGCGCTCCCATGATCATTTTGCATACAGATTGCCCCCTCTGGAACATATGCCTGTTTAACATTATTTTCGGTCATCTCTCGTCCAGAACGTTTAAAATAGCCTTCTATTCTATCCATTGCTTCCTGATTTATTGTCAGTCTGCATCCTACAAATTCCGCTATTACTTCCTTAGTAAGATCATCCTGAGTAGGCCCAAGGCCACCTGTAGTGATAATCAAATCACATTCCTTTGCACAGGTTTCCAAGGCTCTTTTCAACCTATCCGGATTATCCCCCACAGTAAAATGATACAGAACATCAAATCCAAGACCATTTAACTGTTGAGATAAATATGCAGCATTTGTATTAACAATCTGTCCAAAAAGAATTTCTGTTCCTACCGTAAGTATTGCACTTTTCATATTTTACCTCTGCAGCAGGCTCTTTTTAGAGTCCGCCCTTTAAAAATACTTCCTTATTCTTAACGATATATTCTATTCCGCTGATTACTGTAAGTATTACACAAATCCACAGCATTATCTGATCAAGTGGTATATTTATATATTTGCATGGCCAATTTTTCAGAAGAAGCAATGGAACTGCAATCATCTGAGAAACAGTCTTAAGTTTACCTGAAAATCCTGCTGCAATAACAATACCGTCTGCTGCAGCTACTGTTCTGAGACCTGCTACGATAAATTCCCTTGCAAGTATAACAATTAACATCCAGCCAGCCACATCTCCAAGCTGTACTAAAATAACAAGGGCTGAAATAACAAGAATCTTATCAGCCAAAGGATCCATTATTTTACCGAAGTTTGTAACAAGTCCTCTGCTTCTTGCAATATGCCCATCTAAAGCGTCTGTTGCCGATGCTAATATGAAAATAATGGTAGCAGTATAAATATGTCCTAAAAGATAAATAACTATAAAAAACGGTACCGCTATTACTCTTGCCAAAGTCAATTTATTAGGCAGGTTCATTTTTATATCTCCCTTCCGACTATATCGTAATCATAAGCATCTGTAACTTCCACTGTTATAAAATCTCCCGGCTTATGCTCACTTACTGTTTTCACTATTACGCAATTATCAATTTCTGGAGCGTCATATTGAGTGCGTCCCAGATACACTCCATCCTCATCCTTTTCTTCTATCAGTACTTCCAGAGTTTTCCCCACAAGGCTTTCGTTAAAGGCTCTTGAAATTTCCATCTGTAGTCTCATAATAGAGTCTTTGCGCTCTTCTTTAATATCCTCTTCAATTTGATTATCCATTTCCGCAGCAGGAGTACCCTCCTCCATGGAATATGTAAAGACTCCCAGCCTTTGAAAATTTATTTCCTCTACAAAATCATACAGATTATCAAAATCTTCTTCAGTTTCGCCAGGAAATCCCGTTATTAACGTCGTTCTTATGGCAATATCAGGAATTGCACTTCTTAATCGTGATATTGTACTTCTAATACTACTTTCGTTAGATCGTCGTCTCATCATGGAAAGCACATGATCGGTACTATGCTGGAGAGGCATGTCGATATAGTGACAAATCTTATCCTCTTTGGCCATTACTTCAATCAATTCATCTGTTATCCTATCCTCATAACAGTACATAAGCCTTATCCATCTGATTTTTTCCACTCGGCATAATCTTTTTAGTAGCTCATGTAAATTGAATGACCCGTAAATGTCCTTTCCATAGGCTGTTACATCTTGACCTATAAGTATCAGTTCTTTAACTCCCGCTTCTGCCAGTTTTTCAGCCTCTTTAACAATGCTTTCCATTGTTCTTGAACGATAAGGACCTCTTATATCCGGTATAACGCAATAAGCACATCTGTTATCACAGCCCTCTGATATCTTTAATGTTGCGCTGTATCCAAGGTTTCTACAGTCTCGATAATCCGGATTAGGATCAGTTGTATACTCCTCAACAAACTTTTCTCTACATCCTATTTTATGATTTTCTATTATTTCAGGAAGCTTCTCATATTCATTTACACCGATAAAAATATCTACTTCCGGCATATCTGTGATAAGCTCATCTGCATATCTTTTGGAAAGGCAACCACTGACAATCAGTAGCCTATCACCTCTATCAGCAAATTCAAAAATCTTAGCAATAGACTCTCTTTTTGCATCGTTTATAAATCCGCAGGTATTAACAATTATAATATCCGAATTTTCCCAATCGGATACTATATTATGTCCTGCATTTTTAAGTATTCCTTCAGCGATTTCCGAATCATAAAAATTCTTCGGACATCCCAGTGTTTCAATGTATATATTCATCAGTTATCCTTTATATTTTATATTTCTTCTGTGGATTGCCTCTTGGTATTATAATCCTCAATGCTCCACAATACACTTCTCGGTCTTGAACCGTCAGGAGGTCCAATTACTCCAAGAGATTGCATATCCTCAATTATGCGTGCCGCTCTGTTATATCCAATTCTAAATTTCCTCTGGAGCATGGAAACCGAAGCCTGCCCTGCATCAATTACAGTCATAATGGCCTCATCCATAAGTTCATCCTCCTGGTCATTGGAAGCCACAGAGACGTCTCCCTTTTCTATGGTTTCTGCTATTTCACTATCATAATTTTCATCCTCAACCTGAGATTTTACAAATCTGATAAGATTCATTACCTCATCATCGGATATATACGGACCCTGTATACGCAATGGCTTGTCTATATCCTGCGGCTTATATAGCATATCACCGTTTCCCACAAGCTTTTCTGCTCCTGCCATATCGATTATAGTTCTTGAATCTATCTGTGAAGAAACCATAAACGCTATCCTAGAAGGAATGTTTGCTTTAATAAGGCCTGTTACAACATCAACTGAAGGTCTTTGAGTAGCCACAATAAGATGCATCCCAGCAGCTCTTGCAAGCTGTGTAAGTCTAGAAATTGCCTGTTCCACCTGGGAGCTCGCAACCATCATAAGATCTGCCAACTCATCGATTATAATTACAATCTGAGGCATAATCTCTTCAGATTTTTTCTCTCTTTTCATCAAAGCGTTATATGATTTTAGATCCCTTACATTGTTTTCTGCAAACTTTTTATATCTGTTTGTCATTTCTGCAACTGCCCAATTTAATGCAGCAGCAGCTTTATTAGGATCTGTTACAACAGGAATCAGCAGATGTGGAATACCGTTATAATTTCCCAGTTCCACCATCTTTGGGTCTACCATTATCAGTCTTACCTCATCAGGTGTAGCCCTATAAAGGATGCTTGCAATAATAGTATTAATGCATACACTTTTACCTGATCCTGTGGCACCAGCTATTAAAAGATGTGGCATCTTTGCTAGATCAGCAACAACCGGTCTTCCTGAAATGTCCTTACCTACGGCAAAGGCCAGCTTAGAAGCTTCCCTCTTAAATTCTCTGGAATCAATCATCTCTCTAATGGTTACTGTTTCTCTTGTTTCGTTCTCAACCTCTATGCCGACGGCAGCTTTACCTGGAATTGGTGCCTCAATTCTTATGCTCCTTGCTCTGAGATTTAATGCTATATCATCGGAAAGGCTCACTATTCGAGACACCTTAACACCGATAGCAGGTTGAATCTCATATCTAGTAACAGAAGACCCCTTCGTCACATTAACAACCTTAGCTTCAACATTAAAGCTCTTTAAGGTTTCCTCAAGCAATCTGGCATTTTCAGCTAAATTTTCATTGCTTTTTTTGCTGCTTGTTTTTCCCTGCTTTAAAAGTTCGACGGGCGGCAAGGTATATCCGCTTGCTGAAGTTTTAAAATCTTCTATTTCAATAGTTTCTAAAGAAGCTTCTTGAGAAGTCTTATCTTTGTCAACTGTATTATCACTGTTATCAGACACGGCAACTGCTGCCGCTGTTACTGCTGCAGCAGGAATGTAATCCTTTATATCGCTTTCTTTATTGTCATTTTTATTGGTTCTGCTATCCTTTAAACCATATTTATCATCGTTTTTGAGCAGATCCATAATATGCTTTTTATTCTTTTTTGATATATTATCTCTTTTTCTGTCTTCAGGTGTAGACTTAAGATATTCAAGAAAATCTACCTGTGATTCATCGACTTTTTCAATCTCCTCAGCTTCAATATCCTGAAGCATTTCTGCTCTCTTAGCAGCTCTTTCTTTTTTAGCCGCCTTGCGTTCCTTAGCCTTTTCATAAGCTCTAGAAATCGGAGTATTAACCGTAAGTAGAAGGAAAATTATAATTACTGCAAAGGAAAAAAGATATAGACCCGGTATTCCCACTCCTTTGGCAACCAAATAACCCAAATACATTCCGGCAACGCCGCCACTTCTTAGCAATGTGCCATCGTGATATACCTGACCGATGCTTGTGGCAGAAATATCAAAATCACCGACAAATCTTCCTGCATTCAATATATCTATCATGAGGAAAATTATTATCAAAAATATAACAGTGCGTCCTTTAAAAGGCTTGCTCACCTTTGCAAACATCATAGCACTGAAAATTATAAGAAAATACGGCAGCACAAATCCGCCGAGACCAAAGACTCCCTTAAGAAATGAATTTATTCCCTCGCCTATTATACCTGCCAAATGAGTATGCATAGCAATAGCAAGAAAAATACCTACAACCAACATAATGATTGCAGCTATTTCATCGTAAAGTCGCTTTGCATTTTCATCTACAGATTTTATATTCTTTTTTGAAGAAGCTGCTTTTCCGCTTTTAGATCTAGACCTTGATCCTTTTGCTCCAGCAGCAGAACTTTTACCTGTCTTCTTTGTTGCCATGTATTGAATTTCTCCTGTTAAATCCTTGTTAACCTTATAAATTATACCATAACAGAAGTATCTATCAAACTACAATTTAGTCATAAAAAAACACCGGCAGACGAACGCCGGTGTTTTACGGAAGTGCGGGTAGCTAATCCGCTCTTCCAGAATATTAAGTACCGATTGAATATTTACTTCGAAAAGTAAATTTAAATTAAATTGATAAAATCAATTATTTGTATTCAGCCATAACCTTTTCAAATGCAGGTAATGCCTTCTTAACTCTTTCTACTGGGCAGCAGTATGCGAGTCTTACATATTCAGGTGTTCCGAATCCAGTTCCTGGAACTACCAGTACATCGTATTTCTTAAGTCTTTCTGCAAAGTCTTCAGAATTTCCATCTGGGGATTTGATGTACATATAGAATGCACCTGATGGTTTTGCAACAGTGTAACCCATGTTAACGAGAGAATCATAGAGAGCTTCTCTACATTCAGCATAAGGCTTGATGTCAGGCATTACATCGATGCAATCTCTAACAACCTGCTGCATGAGGGATGGAGCGTTTACATATCCAAGCGCTCTTCCTGCACCGTTTATTGCAGGAATGAATTCGTCATATCCGTCGAATCCCTTAGGAACTGCGATGTAACCAATTCTTTCTCCTGGAAGAGAAAGTGACTTAGACCAAGAGTAGCAAACTACTGTGTTTGCATATACTGCAGGGATGAAAGAAACTTTTTCTTCAGTGAAAACCAGTTCTCTATATGGTTCATCGGCAATTACATAAATTGGATGACCGTATTCTTTACCCTTTTCTTCAAGAACCTTGCAAGCTTCCTTAATCAGAGCTTCAGGATAAATAACGCCTGCTGGGTTGTTTGGAGAGTTGATGATTACAGCCTTTGTATTAGGTGTAATTGCTGCCTTGAGGTTTTCAACATCAAGATTCATATGTTCGTCAGGCTGTACGAATACAGGAACACCACCCTGAGATTCGATAAATACCTTATATTCTGGGAAGTATGGAATTACAACTATAATTTCATCCTTAGGATCAGAAATAAGTGCTCTAAGAGTGATATTAAGAGAAGCTGCTGCTCCGCATGTCATGTAAATATCATCTGCTGTAAAGTCAACACCGAATCTCTTGTTAAGGTTTTCAGCTACTGCTGCTCTTGTGTCAGGAGCACCAGGACCTGGAGTATATGCATGATATCCAGTTGGTTCCTGTTCGTTTATGATTTTTAACATTGCCTGCTTTACTGCATCAGGAGCTGGTACAGAAGGGTCACCTATAGAAAAGTTATAAACGTTTTCTGCGCCTACTTCTGCAGCTCTCTGCCAACCATAGCTAGCAATTTCTCTGATTACTGATGGGGCAGCGCCCAGGCCATACATATCTTTGTTAAAGTTCATTTAAAATACCCTCTTTTCTTTTACAGCCTCCACGAAGGTTGCCCTCCGTGGAAGCTTAATAAGTTAGTTTTGCACTAATTAATAATTATCGCGTATCACGCTTACTGGTTGTCTCTTGTTTTGCCAACATGACCAACTGCGCTGATGATAGTGAATACTATCATACCAACGATAGCTGGGATAATCCAGTTCATATCGATACCTGCAAGTGGAATCTTAGCATACATATCTGTGATGGATACCAGGAATCCTGGAGTCTGCCATCCGTTCATTGCGAACAGCTGTGCTATTCCCTTAGGGATGGATATGATTGCTACGAATATTACAGCACCAGTGTAAGTCCAGTTGTACTTGATGAACTTGTCAAACAGAGTTACAACGAACAGGCACATGTAGATTGGGTACAGTATAGCCAGTACAGGTACTGCGAAGTTGATGATTGTGTTAACTCCGAACAGGGAGATGAAGAATGCCAGGATAGTACTGCATGTTACTATGATCTGATAGAATTTTTCATCCTTCTTAAATACCCTTGTAAAGAAGTTACCTGCAACGCCTGTCAGACCAACGGAAGTAGTCAGGCAAGCCAGAGCTGTAGCGATACCTATAGCCCATTTACCTGCAGCGCCGTACATTTCTGTAAAGATACCTACCAGGATACCAGTTCTGTTGTCAGCTGGCAGATATTCGTTAGCGTACATAGGATCACCGGACATTGTAGCACCTACATAAGTAAGTCCGCCGTAGATGATAGCCAGCAGTACTGCTGCAACGATACCAACACCGATGGATACTTTGAATCTTTCTTTTTCATCATTGTATCCCTTGTTGATAAGGTCAGTTACAACGATACCAGCCATCAGAGCAGAACCAAGAGCGTCCATTGTCTGATAACCTTCTGTGAAGCCCTTAATAAAGAGGCTGTCGATCATTCCCTGTTCAAGACCAGGAGAACCTGCTGCCATTTCACCTGCAGGATTGAATATCGCAATGATAATTGTTCCGATCAGGATGATGAGCAGTACAGGTGTAAGGAACTTACCGATGATGTCCACAACCTTAGCAGATCTAACTACGCAAATCCAGCTGAGGATGAAGAAGATCAGGGAAGTAATCCATGGGGAAACAGATTCTATAGTTCCGTCTCCGAATACCTGAACTGTAAATACTTCGTGAGTAGTAGCCGCTGTTCTTGGTACTGCAAAGAGTACGCACAGAACTGTTACGGAAATGAATCCGAGAGCTACGGCAAAGCCGTGTCCAACTCTCTTACCCATGTCATCGACCATACCACCTACCATAGCGGTAGCGATTACACCAAGTACAGGGAATACAGGGTCAGCAATCAGGAAGCCTATAGCTGATGTGAGCCAATCTCCACCTGACATAACGCCCAGATATGGCGGGAAGATTAAGTTTCCTGCGCCAAAGAAGATTGCGAATAACGCGAATCCGACAATTATAATGTCTTTAGTCTTGTTCTTTTGCATTTTTGAAACCTCTCTTTGTTTAGAAAAAACTAGTATTAGTTACGGATGTTTTTACAGTCCGTTAACTACATTGTTAGGCTTTTCGCCTGCCATTACTTTTCTCATGTTATCGTAAGACCACTGTACCATTCTGATGAATGCATCGTCAGTAGTTCCTGCGATATGAGGAGTAATAGTAATGTGATTGTTACCCACTTCATTGAGAGTAAACAATGGATGATCAGGAGCAGGTGGTTCTGGTGCAATTACGTCCAGACCTGCAGTTACCCTACCGTTGTTCAGAGCCTCTTTGAGATCATCGTTGTTAACGATTTCTCCTCTGGCAACGTTAATAATGATAACATCCTTCTTCATCTTTGCGATAGCTGCTTTGTTTACCATACCTCTTGTGGAGTCAAGTACAGGTACATGGTAAGAAAGAATATCGCACTGTTCATAAAGTTCGTCAAGAGTACAATACTTAAGATCGTATTCCTTTTCGAATGCTTCGTCAGCCTTTACTACATCGTAGTAAAGAACCTTGGAACCGAAAGCCTTCAGATATTTGCAAGCTTCTTTACCGATAGCTCCAAGACCAACCAGACCAACTGTTCTTGTTCCCAGTTCCTTATGTCCGTTTGCCTTAAATTCAGCAAAGCACTTGTCAAATTCACCGTTCTTAATTCTTGCGTCATTAGGTGCTGTCTTCTTCAGGCACGCAAGCATAAGACCAACGGCATGTTCAGCTACAGACTTAGCGTTTACGGCTCTGTTGTTGCAGACATAAACACCGTTTGCCTTTGCAGCTTCGAGGTCGATTTTATCAAAACCTACTCCAAGAGACTGGATAAGTTTCAGGTTCTTTGCGCTGTCGATAACGTCTTTTCTGATGAAGTCCACAGGACCTGTCCACAGAATATCCGCATCCTTAAGCGCTTCTTTAAGTTCTTCATCAGAGCATGGCCATTCGATAAAATCAAATTCCATACCTTCAGGTTTTTCTACCCCGAATCTCTGAACGCCCTTAGGCTCCTTCAAAGCGATAACTTTAGTCATTTTTTTCCTCCTAATAATATAAATACTTTACAAGTTACTTAAGCACTTCTTTGGAAATTACCATCTTCTGCACTTCCGAAGTACCTTCGTAGATGGAAGTTACTCTGATATCTCTGTACATTCTTTCGATTGGGTAATCCTTGATGTAACCGTAACCACCGTGCATCTGGAGCGCTCTGTCTACAATCCACTTACCTTCTTCAGTAGCGAACAGCTTAGCCATTGACGCTTCCTTGTCACCAGGTTCGCCCATATCCATCTTATACGCAGCATCATATACCAGATGTCTCATAGCGCAAAGCTTAGTTTCCATCTCGGCAATGAGGAACTGGATATTCTGGAACTGAGCCAGTTTCTTACCGAACTGCTTTCTTGCCTTGATATAGCTCTTAGCTTCTTCCATAGCGCCAGTAGCGATACCCAGAGCCTGAGCAGATATACCAAGTCTTCCCAGAGAAAGAGTCTTCATTGCGTTTACGAATCCGTTGTCAACTTCACCAAGAATGTTTTCTGAAGAAACTCTTACGTCTTCCAGTACAACGTCGGAAGTTGCACAACCGATCATACCCATCTTATCTTCCGGCTTACCGAAGGATACACCTTCTGCCTTGGAATCAACGATGAATGCAGTGATACCTTTTACTCCCTTGGCAGGATTTGTCTTAGCAAAGACGATTACATAATCGGAGAAAGGCGCTGCTGTGATGAATGTCTTTCTTCCGTTAAGGATGTAGTCGTCTCCGTCTTTTACAGCAGTAGTCAAGATGGACGCTGCGTCAGAACCCGCACCCGGTTCTGTCAGACCGAAGGCCAATACGATGTCTCCGCTGCACAGTGCAGGAAGGAACTTTTTCTTCTGTTCTTCGTTACCGAATTTCAGAAGAGGAGCCGCATACAGGGAGTTGTTACCAGAAATGTAGATGGAAGCAACACCTGATGCTTTCGCGATTTCTTCCATTACTATCGCGTAAGATCTGTGGTCTCCGCCTGCTCCGCCGTATTCTACTGGAGTCTTAACTCCCAAGAATCCGGCTTTGCCCATCTTCTTGTAGACTTCCATTGGAAAGTCTGCTGTCTTGTCAACATCTTCCGCGATTGGCTTGATTTCGTTTTCAGCGAAAGATCTTGCAAGCTGACGGACTAATTCATGTTCTTTTTCGAAAATCATAAAAATCCTCCTTAAATATATATACTATAGCATCTCTGCAAAAGTTTGCAATGATGTACGTGCCTGTTCAAAGTTGGTCATCTGCTGATCCACTTCTATCATAACCATCTTGATGCCGGCATTTTCGAGGGCTTTTTTGAATATAGGATAATCGAATTCTTCTGGGTCACAGAACTTAGTCTGTACATACAGTACGCCGTCTGCTCCAGACTTCTTAACCTTTTCGATTATCATATCGCTTCTCAGTTTATCGGCATCATACATAACCGAACATCCTTCGATGTCTCCCAGGTATTTAGCGAGAGCTCTGATAGGATTGTCTGTATCTTCGTCAACAAGTGTTCTGAACTGTCTAGATTCTTCAGCAACTTCATCCTCTACGATAGCGAGTTTGTTTTCTTCAAGAATCTCATTTAGGCTAGGAAGACTTGTCATAATTCCTGTTGTTACGATTTTCTTTCCGTCCCAAGGTTTAACTTCTTCCTTCTTGAGTTCTTCGATGAGCTCTTCGAGAAGTTCAACATATTCAGCTCTGTCCATATAGTTAGCTATTGTCAGAACCTGGCTTCTCTTGGAAGGAGTTATGATCTGAGGATAATCTGCTGCAACTGCAACAAATTCCTGCATAAGTTTCTTGGACTTGTTGTAAAGCTTAATAGCTTTTTCGATATCTTCATCTGAGAAGAAATCTCCCTTGATTTCTTCCAGCTGGTTCTTAACTTTTCTGTACTGAGTTTCGTTGAAATCAACTCCGCATTCAAGTTTTCTGTTCTGAGCCATTGCTACATGAATGTAAGGAATCTTATCACCTACAGCTCTTCTGATATTCTGTCCAAGTGCTTTCAGAGAGTCACACTGAATGGATACCATGATACCGGACAGGCAATCAAGTTGACCTGTCAGGGACATTTCCATAACTCTCTGAACTATTGAACAATAGAAAGCTGGGAAATATTCCTTTGCTGCGGATACTTCACCGCTGCCGCCCCAAAGACCCATTGGGATCATTCCGGAAGCGTATACCATTTCAACAGGCATATGGATAGGAGAAACACCTATCATTTTCTTACCTTCTGCCTGATATTTTTTTACCAATTCAGCTATGCTGACATCGAATTTACCTAATACGTTTGCAACATTACTCATTGATTATTTCGCCTCCTTATTTGCGGCCATGACTTCAACAAGGCCCTGTATCCTTGTATCGTACTGAGCTTCTGAGAAGTTTCTAGGGTCAGCCTGGTCACCGTCAAATACAGCTGTAGGTATACCTGTTTCTTCTCTTATAACTCTTTCCAGTTCATACATCTGACCGGACCACTGCTTGCAGCTTCTGTTGATATGAATGATAGCTCCGTCGCAGTTGTTTTCTCTGAGGACTTTAAGTCTCATATCCGCTGATCTTTCAAAGTTGATAGCGTTTGGAGTTCTGCAGTACGCCTGCATAAGTTCGTTTGTATTGTTGTAGATATATCCGAATGCGTCCGCATATACTGTACCTGTTACGTTAACACCTGCATCTTTCAGAGTCTTGAAAGTGTGTCTCAGATGTGGCCAGCAAGCGATACCTTCGAACATTACTCTGTACTTTTCTTCACCCTTAAATGTAGATTTTCCTTCCTTTACATTTTCCTTGAATTCTTCAAGAAGAGCTTCAAAAGCTTCAGCTGATTCCTTCTTACCTCTTGCACATACAGCAACTGCCATATGGTTGAATACATCAAATCCGCTGAATGGAGATGGAGTGTATTTGCACATGCTTGTAGCTTCAAGCCATGCTCTACCTGTTCTCTGAGAAATTTCCATTACCTCTTCGAACTTCTTTTCATCCCACTTCTTACCTGTGATTTCTTCAAGCTGCTTAATTGCATGCTCAAACTGACCTCTTACATAGGCGATTCTGTCTTCTTCAGCATCATAATCGTTGTTGTAAGGGATATCTATGAGAATCATAGGAATATCAAGTTCCTTAGCGATGTTTTCGTACCATTTAATCATGCAGTTACAGATGTTGTTACAGCACAGTACGAAATCAGGCTGAGGCATGTTAAGTTCAGGCGCATCCTTTACGTCCATGTATGCGAGGCTGATTCTTGCATATGCACAGATATCATTGGAATATCCGTTGTTTTCAGCTGTTTCGCACATTCTTTCACCGCCGCCCTTTGCTGCGATGGCTGCTGCCTGGTTTTCAGGATAAACTACCTTAATGCCCATTGTTTCAAAAATTTCCTGTGGGAAGTTTGAAGCACACCAGCCTACTTTTTCGCCGGCGTTCTTGGCATCCCAAGCACCCTGATAATGATCAGCAACAATTTTGTTTAACAGATCTCTAGCTTTTGGCTTAGCATCTACATTAGCTTCTACGTTGCTCATGTCATACTCCCTTCTACTTGTTTTTTAAATAAGATTCATAAGCATAAATCGCGGCTCCTATCGCTCCAGCAAGCTGTGAATCTTCCGACACCGCGATAGATGTGTCAAGTTCTTCCTCCAAAGCTCTGACAACGCCGGAGTTTCTTGATACTCCGCCGGTCATTACTACAGGAGGCACAACACCTACTCTTTTGGCCTGTCCTGCAACGCGGCTTGCAACAGAATAATGTATTCCCTTTATGATGTTTTTAACATCAGCATTGTTTGCCAGACAAGAAATTACTTCAGATTCGGCAAACACCGTGCAGGTTGAGGATATCGGAGTTCTTTCGGTAGCCTGGGCATCGTATTCTCCGAATTCGTTAAGGTCAACATGAAGCACATTGGCCATAACCTCCAAGAAACGTCCCGTACCTGCTGCGCACTTATCATTCATAACGAAATTTTGAAGCTGTCCGTTTTTGTCCAGTCTCAAAACCTTGGCATCCTGTCCGCCTATATCTATGATAGTGGCAACCTCTCCGAATATGTAGGCTCCCCCTTTGGCGTGACAGCTGAGCTCACTCATGTCTTTATCGCCGTTATAACTCTTTCTGCCATATCCTGTTGATATGGTCATCTTGATGTCATCCATGGTGATACCAGCATCGCTCAAAGCTTTTTCAAGCACTATGTCAACACCATCAGTTCCGGCTCCCTTTTCAATTATGGCGCTGCTGACGACATCGCTGCCGTCAGCCATCACCACGCATTTTGAAGAAGTAGAGCCTATGTCTATTCCTAACGTGTAAATTTTATCCATGTGATATCGGTCTCCTTACTGGTCTCCGATGTAGATTACGCCGTTAGCTTTGAAGTTTGCGATATCTTCTTCAGAGTATCCGATTTCTCTGAGAACATCTTCAGAATGTTCACCAATCATAGGTCCTCTGTTGTATTCAGGAATACCCATTTCCTGGAACTTAACCGGCAGTCTTACAAGAGTTCTTTCAGCGCCGTTATCGTACTTCATTGTATAGAAGCATTCATTTGCCCATGCCTGCTTGTCAACAAGGATTTCTTCCCAAGACTGAGCCAGACCAAATGCGATATCCTGCTCAGTAAGGATTGGATTCCATTCTTCAGCAGTCTTAGTCTTGAATGCTGACATTACAAGGTCATAGATTTCAGTTCCAAGTCCGTTTGCATGAAGGTTGGATACTGGGAAGTACTTTTCATCACCGATAAGATCAGTTCTGCCTATTGCTGTCATGATCTTGTCATAGTAAGTGTTGTAGTCAGGCGCGCAAATCTGGATAAATCTGCCGTCTTTTGTTTCCCAAGCCGCATTGAACGGATTATCGGATTCTCTGATAGCGATTGGGTAAGTAACTCCGATATCAGTGTACTGAGCGGACTGTACCATCATACCCATGTTGTGGATAGCTGTTTCGAACAGGGAAGTTTCAACTTTTTCACCTTCGCCAGTCTTTTCAGCATGATAAAGAGCTGCCAGAACGCCGGCTGCAAGGTTCATACCTACATTGTGGTCACCGAGACCAGGTACAACGTTCATAGGAACAGTTCCCTTCTGTCTGAGGGATTCAAGATATCCGCCTCTTGCAAAGAATGCAGTAAAGTCAAATCCCGGAAGATCCTTATCAGGACCAAATTCGCCGTATCCTGTAATCATTGCGTAAACCAGCTTAGGGAATTTCTCTTTGAGAGAATCATAATCCAGTCCGTTCTTCTGGAGGGACTGCACCCTGTTGTTTGTAATGAATACATCGGCAGTTTCGAGCAACTTGAACAGGGCTTCCTTACCTGCAGGATCTTTAGTGTTGATGGATACGCATCTCTTGTTAGCGTTTTCCAGATCCCATGTAGTGTTTTCATGGAAGAGAGACCACTTATCGGAAGGTCTTCCTTCAGTTGGAGCTGTGTATCTCAGTGGATCGCCCTTTGCGGCTTCTACTTTGATAACATCGGCACCCAGGTCAGCAAGAAATCTGCCTGTTGTAGCTGCGGCGATAAATGTAGCGTATTCAACTACTTTAACGCCTTCCAATGGCTTTTTTGTGTTACTCATCGTTATTTATCCTCCTTAGTTTGAACAAAACTTTTAGTTGGCTTAAAATATACTGTTTTATCAGTATTATTATATCAATCTTTACTTATCAAGTAAAGCATAGCCCCTTGTTATCTGGTACGTCCCTTTCTCGTTTCACCGTTGATATCGGCGATGATTTTGTTCTTAAGGAACTTCTCATTGATTTTACCTGTACTGTTCCTAGGCATATCCTCTATAAAGAAGATATATTTCGGGATTTTATATCCGCTGATTCTGCCCTTAAGGTGGTCAATGATTTTTTGCTTATCATCTTCACTTCCCTTTCCTTCTATACAGGCAACTATTTCTTCTTGCAAAACAATGGTCGGTACGCCAAAGACTTTGACTTCGGCCTTTCCTATGACCTCTTTAATTGCTCTTTCTATTTCAACAGGCGATATGTTTTCGCCACCTCTGATTATAAGATTTTTAAACCTACCAGTTACCACCAGATTGCCGTCCTCTCTGATGTAACCTAAATCTCCGGTCTTAAGCCATCCATCATCGGTGAATACATTTTTTGTTTCTTC
>OGWU01000051.1_pt1 | contig 63737 bp, 55 predicted proteins | sample 1576071 | NCBI WGS metagenome assembly OGWU01 (sample SAMEA3541582, study PRJEB24748) | human gut metagenome | biome: human gut; feature: human-associated habitat; material: faeces | place: China | collected 2012
GGTGGAACGATGAATGTGGATTTTGCAGATGAAGAAATGATTGCTTATCGGGAAAGTCTTATAGAAAAGAAAAAAGAGCAGCCATTTTGGAAAAAGAAATGTTTGTCGGTAAATGAAACAGCCGCTTATACAGGTATCGGAAGGGGAAAAATACGAGAGTTGATGAAAAGGAAAGACTGCAATTTTATGACGACAGACGGTTATCAGGTGTATGTCATCATCGATAAATTTGTGGAATTTTTAAATAGCAGGAATGAAATATAGGAGGAACAGCCGTGGCAAGACCAAAACGAAAAGATAAAACAAGGACAGTTCTTCGCACGGGAGAACTTCAAAGAAGTGATGGAAGTTATCAGTACAGTTGGACTGATGAAAACCATAAAAGAAGATATGTTTATTCAAAAACGCTTGCAGCACTCAGGATTAAAGAGGAAGCGATTGAGAAAGACAAAAGTGATGGCATAAAAGCGGAAGCACGATATGTTACACTCGATGATTTATATGAGTTGTGGAAAGACCTGAAGAGAGGATTGAAAAACAACACTTTTGAGAATTACAAATATATTTATGAAACCTTTGTACGTCGGCAAATCGGTTCTAAGAGAGTTTCAACATTTTTGAAATCAGATATTAAGAGATTTTATAATTATCTGGTTGATGAGCGAGGATTGAAGCCAGCAACGGTTGATGGTGTCCACAACATTCTTCATCAGATATTTGATATGGCGGTTGATGATAACTATATCAGAAACAATCCGACAAATAATGTTTTAAGGGAATTGAAAAAAGCTCATTGCTTCAAGACAGAGAAACGCAGGGGACTGACTCGACCTGAGCAGGAATTGTTTATGGATTATCTGAAGAACTCTAATACAGCAGTGTATTGGTATCCGGTGTTTGCAGTAATGCTTGGAACGGGGTTAAGAGTTGGAGAAGTTACTGGACTCAGATGGTGTGATATTGATTTGGAAGATGGGATTATAGATGTTAATCACACGTTGGTTTATTATGACCACAGAACTTCTGAAGGAAAAAAGGGCTGCTATTTCAATGTGAATACTCCAAAGACAGAAGCTGGAAATAGACAAGTCCCGATGCTCGATTTTGTTAAAGAAGCATTTGTTATGGAAAAAGAAAGACAAGAACTGCTAGGGGTTCACTGCGAAGCGACCATAGATGGATATACAGATTTTATATTTCTCAATCGCTTCGGACAGCCACAACATCAATCGACTTTGAATAAGGCAATCCGACGCATAATCCGTGATTGCAACGATGAGCAGTTTTTGAAAACAGAAAACCCAGAAGTGCTTTTACCACATTTTAGTTGTCATTCGCTCAGACATACATTTACAACAAGAATGTGTGAAGCAGGTGTAAATATAAAAGTTATTCAGGATACACTCGGACATAAGGATATAACAACAACCTTAAATATCTATACTGATGTAACAAAGGAACTAAAAAGAACCGAGTTTGATGGACTGGATAAATACTTTAATAATTCAATAGCGTAGGAAAAAGTGGCGTACTTTAAAATGAAAATTGGTACGCTGCTTTTTTTGGTCTGATTGACTTATTCAATAATAAAGATTATAATTTAGTAAGTAATCCGATTGAAGAACCCATTCTCTCAATCGGGATTTACATCAAATACATCAAATAATACAACTGCTTATGCGGAAAGTAATCAATTTTAAAGGTAAACAAGGCTTTTTATCTGATTGAAAAAAGCAAAGTAGGGAGTTGCTCAGGAATATGAGTGGCTTCGGAATTGCGTCGGAGAAAGTCCCGACGATGAAGAGCTTGGATAAATAAACCTAGTGTTTATGCGGGGTTGAGGCATTTGAGTACGTCAAAGGACGCATTAAAAGACGCATTTTGACATAGTCATTTACATCAGTATGAAAGAGTACACAATCTGAAAAGAAAAAGATTCAATCAAATATGAACTACTAAGAGGACATTTTCTAAAGAAATTTAGAAGATGTCCTCTTTTTTGCGTTATGGAGAAAATACGTCATTTGTTATGAAGTCAAAGTGAAAGGAGCACAGCAATGAATGAATCAAAGAAGAAAGATAGATATGAGGATGCAAAAAAGTTTGTAAGATATTCAGATGGTGCAAAAATGTACAGTATGGGAATGACAAAATTTCAAGAAGTGGCTAAGGATGCCAAGGCTTGTTATAAAATTGGTCAGCTTGTACTTGTTAATACAGAAATATTGGATAAGTATCTTGAAACTTTTCATATTACAGATTCTGAGTTTTATAAGTAGGTGATGTTATGGTAAATACATTGAGTGGTTCAGTTTGTGCCTATAGAAAAGAAACTGTAAAACCAAGATTTATTCGTATTGATGAGGTAATGGCTTTATTAGATGTAACACAAGATGAGGCAATGGATATAGCGTTGGCTGCTGGAGCAAGATATCAGCTTGCAAAGATTATATTAGTACATAAGGAAAGGTTGATGAAATTTATGAAACATTCTGCAAGAGTTCCTAGTTCAAATAAAATTGTGGAAAAGAAGTTTGTGAGAATCGGAGAGGGTTCAATGACTTACAGCATAGGACATCATAGATTTATCGAAATGGCTAGAGCAGCTGGAGCTGTATATAAGATAGGCGAAGCAAAAGGAAATACTATTCTGATTAATCTGGAGGTGTTTGATGAATATATGGAGCAATTCAGAGAACCGCCAACAGAAATGAAACATCCATTGCCAAATGTGAAAGGAGACTGATGAATGAGTTACTCATATAAGTGCTATTCAGATACAAAGGATTTTATGAAAAAATTTGTCAATGCAGAGGAAGGAGCGATTATTTATGGGATAAGTAAATCGAGAATCATAGTAATTGCGAGAGAGGCAGGAGCAGTCTATAAAGTCGGTAATTCAGCATTAATCAATACGGAATTATTTGAAAAATATCTTGAACGATTCAGAGAGCCGGCAAGAGAACTGCCTAAGCATACATGGAACAAATTAAAGGAAATGACAAATACACCAAAAACTGGTGAAAATTCATAAAAATACACCAGTGGTGTCACTTCCGTAAAATTAAAGTGCATTGTAGAATATCAATTGTCCAAGAGAGATTGGACATAACAATTGAATAATCAGTTACAGATTTGCAAAGTAGTTTGCACTACAGAATTTCTGTAGGTAGTAAAATTACGGGGCATGTACCTGGAGGATGAAAGTCACAGCTATCATATTAGTAGTCTGATGGATCGAAAGATGAAGGGCGAGAAGCTGGATGGAAATCTGGTAAAAGGAATCGGCATGTTGCGTAAGGATAATTAACCACAGAGGGCGAGAAGTTCGTCCTTATCCTCAAAAGGCTAAAAGAGGAGATAGTGCTTCTGATAATTCAGAAGGGCGTCGTGAAACACATTTTGTGGCTCGTCTGTAACTCCCGGAGGTGAGAACACCTCTTTGTACACGGGGCGATATAGGAGTCTAGAAGACTGGCGTGTACCTACATGCTTAGCATTAAGCATAGCCATGTAGACTATATCACTTCCAAATTCAAATTTTGTCTATATGGCAACTAATTTGAAGGAGGATAAAGTGATGATGGGATTTAGCATAGCATTTATAATTATTGTTCTTATCGTATTGTATTCATTAGCAAGGACAGCAGGTGAGTCGGACAGGATATTGGAAAATATAAGAGAGCAATCACTCCTTGGAAGGGAGGAGAGCTCTGGTGGGAACAGTTGAAAAAAGAGATAAGCATAAGAAACGCAGATTTGTATCTCCAGAAGAAAAGCTTGAAAGAGAATTAAAAGATTGTATGCATTGTAGATTCTTCTGGGGACATAACAACAGATGTGCCAATGGAACATGTTGTAAACCATCTAAGAAAAAAGAACAGAAGCTTCCAGCGGAATGTGTCGGATGTCCATATTATCAAGGGAATGGTTATTGTTTTCCTTGTATGCGAAAGCTGATAGGAAAGTAGGTGGTTAAGATGTTCAAGTGGCTGTTTAAGAAGAAAGGATGTGCAAAACATATGAATAACAAGTTAGAAGTAATCGGCATTGATCATGGTTGGTCAATGATGAAAACAATTTCTCAGGTATTTGTCACAGGAGTTAAGGAGATTACAACAACTCCGGCACTTTTCGGCGATGTACTTGAGTATGAAGGAAAGTTCTATAAGGTTGGAACTGTGAGGCAGGAAGTAAAGGATACAAAGGTCGAAGATGACAGCTTTTATCTTCTCACTCTTGCAGCAGTTGCTAAGGAACTTAAAAGAAGAGGTCTTGCAGAGGCAAAGGTATTCCTTGCCGTAGGACTACCACTTACAAGGTTTGGAGCAGAGAAGAATGATTTTATCAAGTACCTGACAAAGAATAAGCGTGTAAGCTTCAAATATGAGAATGAGCCGTATTATATTGAAATGGATGATGTGGCAGTATTCCCTCAGTGTTATGCAGCAGTAGTGGACAAGATTCCTACAATGGCAAAGAAAACGCTGATAGTAGATATCGGTAGCTGGACAATCGACATTATGCCGGTAATCAACAAGTCACCGGATGAATCAAAGTGTGTGACGATACCAAAAGGTCTTATTACCTGTATGCGTTCTATCAATGAACAGTGTGTAAGACAACTTAACGGAGAGGTAGACGAGTCAGAGATACAGAATATCATGCGATATGGCAGGTCAGATATTGATGATGAATACTTTGCCATTATCAAGGCAGAGATAGAGGATTTTGTTGATAAGGTATATAACTCAATCCGTGAGTTTGGGTATAACTTAAAGACTACACCGATTGTATTTGTCGGTGGCGGGGCAGTTGTGATGAAGAATTTTGGTAGTCATGATGCTAAGAACATTTCCTATAACCTTGATGTAAAGGCAAATGCAAGAGGATATGAGCAGCTTGCCACAATGGGACTTAAAAGCACTAAGCGATTATCATAAGGAGGCAGATGATGGGAAGAAGACTTGAATATGAAGTAAAAACTTCTGTCCGCCTCAACATGAGCAATCCTCAGCATGTGAAAATCAATGATGTGATTCAGAACCTTGATCCGAAGATTTTCAAATCTAAGAACCAGTTCATTATAGATGCGATTCAGTTCTACATTGATAATTATGGAAAAGAAACTTTTGTTATCAAGAAGAAGGAAAAAGAGAGGGCTGAATATATCCGGTCAGAAGATATTGATGACATTAAGGAAGAGGTCATTGAAGCAGCAACCAATGAGGCTAGAAAAGAGGTAATAAAGCTGTTAGGCGGAGTGATATCCGGGATGAATGTTGGTCAGCCGGTAATAATGCAGGCAGCCAATAGTGAAGCACAAGAACCTACAGAAGATGTTATGGACGATGCAGATGTTGCAGGACTTGCAATGGGATGGATGTCGAAAGGAGACTGATTATTATGAGAAGAGTTATGGGAGCCGTAGGAACAGTAATTTTAGAGATACTCAAGTGGATATTGAGGATAATTCTTGGAGCGTTGAAGCTGGTCTTAGGACTTGCCAGAATAATTCTTCTTCTATTCGCTATGGTGGCAAGGATATTTCTTTCATTCGTAAGAATGGGCACATTCTGAGAGGAGGTGAGCGTATGCAGGTAAAGGGTTTATTCTTAAATTACAAGAAAAACAGAAGACTTATGCAGTATTTCTTTAAAATAAGAGAGCTGGTATAATGAAAGGAGTTTAAGATGCACAGAATACGGGACAGTCCTATGTGTCCCGTGCATTACAGATAAATAGTTCACCGCAAGGGTGGATGGCACGGAACACAAAGCCCGTCCCTCTTGCGGAGAAGGGATGGGTGATTACTATGAAGAAGATAAGTATTATCTTATTATCCGCAGTACTGGTCTTTTCAATGGCTGCCTGTAATGGTGGTAAGGAAAAGGCTGATAATCAGACAGAGAAACAGATGGAAAGCGTAAAACCAACTGAAGAAGTAGCAATGGCAACGGAAGCTGTTACAGAGGTCACAACCGAAGCTGGAAGTGAAGAGACAGAGAAAGATATTGCCGAGGTTAAGGATTCAGAAGAGAAGACTGATAAGGAAGATAACCAGTCTGCTGATAATGAAACTGCTTCAAAGCAGAAAGAAAAGTCAGAGCAGGATGACGAGCCGGAACAGAAAGCTCCTGCAAGTGGTAATAAGGAAGCTGGTGGAAATCAGAGTAATGCAGGTAATGGTGGTCAGACTACAGACAGTCCGAAAGACAATGTGAGCAATCCACAGCCTGCATCCGTGGCGTACAGTCCACAGAATGTTGTGTCACTTGCAACAGCAAAGTGTCAGGCAGGAGGGATGATTACCACACAGCAGAATTTACAGAATCATTTGAATGACGGCAGTATCACGCAGGAAGAGTACAATGAGTACTATCCTTACGATGGTATGGAAGGCTCTTATTATAGTGTGTTTGTAGAGACAGACCTCAACAAAGCAAGTACCATTGATGGACAGCGGTTATCATCTGAGGATGCAATCGCAGAATATATTGCAAGTATGTTACTTTTGGAAACAGATCCGGTATTCTACATCAGTTATGATGGAGTTTACACGACAGGCGGCACAGACTATTACGAGTTTCGATGTCACAGATAAATAAAAACGAATAGAAGCAGAAGGAAGAAAGATGTAAGCCATAAACTTATGTCTTTCTTTTTTTATGCGTAAATTAAGGAGGAAAGAGCACATGAAACAGAAACTAAAGCGTTTTATGGCAGGATTTATGGCAATGCTCACACTGGTTGGAACACTCTTTACGAATGGAACAACAGCATTTGCAGCCAGTCCGCAGGCAAATATTGCGTTCTGGAATGCGTCAGTCAAAAATTCCGGAGAAGTAAGTGAGCTGAAGCCCGGATATAATCATGGCAAGATTCTGTATTCAATTCTTGACGGAAATTCTGCATATTGTATGAATTTCGGATTAAGAGCAGATGGCGGTCAGCTTATGAACAGCTACGATGATGCGAGCACATCAATGTCAGCACAGCAGAGAAAGCTTTTAAGTTACTGCCTTTATTATGGGTTTAACAGTACACAAAAGGCGGCACCAAGCAACAGTCAGTGCGATGAGTATATCGCAACTCAGGCAATGGTATGGGTTATTGTAGCAGATATCTTTGGAACCGGAAGTGGTGATTCGGCAGCGAGAAAGCTCTGCAACACAGCACCAAGTCCTGATTCTTCATACAGCTATTATGAGAGACTCAGGGACAATATCAGCAGCTCCTACAATGCAACACTTCCAAGATTTGCATCACGCAGAACCAGTGAGGCACCAACTTATGAATTAAAGTGGAATGATGGAAGTCAGAGATTTGAAACAACATTATCTGACAGCAATGGTGTTTTATCGGATTTTGATTTTGGCATCAGCGGATATTCTGTTGATAAGAATGGCAACAGTATTACAATCTCTTCAACGAGCGTGAATACTACAGCTACAACAGGAACATTCACATCCAATGCTGGCAAGGTTGAGACCACATCAAGCTGTGTATTCTGGCTTACAGGAAAGAGCGGATATCAGGAGTTTATTTCTGAAAGACCGACAGCAGATCCTATCAAAGCATATATCAAGGTCAAGACAGAGAATATCGGATATGGTGAGCTTACAAAGACAGATGAGTCAAGCGGAGTGAAGCTTTCCGGTGCAGTCTATGGAATCTATTCTGACAGCGGATGCACAAACAGAGTACAGACCATGACAACAGATGGAAACGGATATGCAAAGTCAGCTGCACTTGTTGCAGGCACTTATTATGTAAAAGAGATTACCGCACCAAAGGGATATGTCCTTTCCGGTAAGGTTCATACACTTACTGTAAAAGCAGGACAGACAACGGGAATCTCTGCAACAGATAAAGAGCAGCTTGGAGCAATCACAATTTATAAAGAGGGTGAGGTGCTTAGTTCATGGAATGGAAGCAATTTCACTTATGAGAAAAAGAAGCTTTCCGGAGCAGCATTCAAGGTAACTGCTGGAGCAGATATCTACAAGGCAGATGGTACTAAGGTTTACAATGCTGGCGATGTAGTGGCAGAAAGCCTTACAACAGGAACTGACGGACAGGTGGTATTATCTGACCTTCATCTTGGAACTTATGTGGTTACAGAGATTAAGAGCATTGAGGGATATACAATCAATACCACACCTCAGACAGTAGCAGTTGAGTATAAGGACCAGACTGTGACAGTACAGTATGAATCAACTACGATTGAGAATACAAGACAGAAAGCGGATGTATCTGTCGTAAAGAAGGACTCTGACACAGAGAATCCTCTTGATGGCGGCAAGTACACACTTTATGCCGGAAATGACATCAAAAATTATGCCGGACAGGTTATCGTAACAAAGGGCACAGCTCTTGAGACAGTAACTACAGGTGAGGACGGAAAGGCAAGCTACAGCGTGGATCTGCCAATCTCTAACGGATATTATATCCAAGAGACACAGGCACCATATGCGTATATCAGAAACAGTAAAGATGTTTACAGCTTCAATTTCAATGTATTACCTGAAACACAGGCAAAGGCATCATTCAGTCACACATTTGTAAATGACAGAACCACAGCAAAGATTCATATCTACAAGGTAGACAAGGAATCAGGCAAGGCAGTAGCCCAGGGAGATGCAAGCCTTAAAGGTGCAGTTTATGGTCTTTATGCGAGAAACGATATCGTGCATCCGGACGGAGCAACAGGAGTTGTATTCAAAGCAGGAGACCTTGTAGCAACACTTACAACAGATAAGAATGGCGAAGCAGAGGTCAATAACCTTTACCTTGGAAACTATTATGTGAAAGAAATCACTCCATCAGAGGGGTATCTCTTAGACGAAGAGGAGCACGATGTAGTATGCGACTATGAGGGAGACCTTGTAGCAGAGGTATCAAGAAGCACAACATCAGCAGAGCAGGTCATCAAGCAGCCATTCCAGCTTATCAAGGTATCTGACAATGGCGATGATACTGAAGCAGTCTTGTTGGCAGGTGCAGAGTTCACAGCATACTTAAAATCTTCTTTATCCGTAAAGGCAGATGGAAGTTATGACTTTGATAAGGCTACTCCTGTGGTAATCGGGGAAAACGGAGCAACAATAATCACATCCGATGACAAGGGACATGCAGTTTCCATTGCAATTCCTTATGGAACTTATGTGGTAGTAGAGTCAAAGACTCCACATAACATGAAGACAATCAAGCCATTTGAGGTGAAAATCAGCGAGAACCATCCTGACAAGCCTCAGACATGGAGAGTATTCCTTGACAGGGAGTTTACTGCAAAGCTTCGTGTAATCAAGAAGGATTCCGATACAAAGCAGACAGTACTTGTACCAAACGCAGAGTTTAAGATCTTCAATATTGATAAGAACGAATATGTGAAGCAGTACACAACTTATCCGTCAAAGGTCGAGCATACTTCATTCTTTACTGACGATGATGGAGATTTAATCTTACCTGAAGCACTTAAAATCGGTAACTACCGTATTGAGGAAGTATCTGCACCATACGGATATGTTGTAAATGATAAGTATGTCAGCATCTCTGTTGATACTGATACAGCATTTGAAACAGATGGTGATACAAATGATGCAATCATTACTGTGGAATATTCCGATGCCCCTGCAGTCGGAGAAATGACTGTAGAAAAGAAGGGTGAGGTACTTGACGGATTCAAGGGTGGACTTCTTGCAAGCTCATATGAGAAAGAGTTTGTTTATAAGGAAGGCTCAAGCCAATAGCAATGGAAAAATAATAATATGTACTGGGCAGGAAAGTTTTGAGGCAGATATTTCTGCTTTTGAAGAATGGAACAATATAAAAATTCCTATTGTGCTACAAAGTGGAACGCTTACTCTTAGTATAGAGTATAAAGGTCCTAAAATATTGTTTGTAGAATCGCTTCGCATTTGCAGGAACAGTAAAATGTAGTTCTTTTATTCCTTGGTAGTCGGCATGACTGCCACGGTTAACAGGTAACAAAAAAACGCCTCCGATCGAAAAATATATCTTATAAATAAGGGCGCGAAGCGCCGCATTTTTCGATGGATTTGTCAAGTGTTTTTGATAAAAAAGTGGGGGATTTTAATCAAAAAGGAATCTGAAAGCTTTATAGGCTGATTGCACTATGATGCGTCGAAGTTATACCACAAGTATAATGACAAACTAATGTTGCTGTGGTATTCTGTCGATAACAAAGAAAGAAAAGCGGATCCGAAGCGATGGGTCTGGGAAAGGAAAAAAGAATGTTCACAGCTATTCGATCAAGTTATTTATATCTGGAAAGTTTGAAAAATGCAGCACTCGATTATGAAAAAGAGTGGGGCTTTAGCTTTGTGTATTCAGATAAGAATAAGCTTGAAGGGAATGCTGTGGTGATGGATGTAGGCCTGTCGTAGGGACAGGAGAGGACAACCGGATACATAGATTTTGAACCGCTTATCTTGTGTGGATGCACATGGTAGGCGGTATTTTTTTGCAGATATAAGCCTGATTGGTAAGGCAGTTCTGCGTTATGCTCCGTTAGCTCAATGGTAGAGCACCTGATAAATATCACAGAAATGAGGTAAGAGAAGCATGGATTTAATTGAAATCAAAGGAAAAATAAATACAGCCATCTGCTATGCAAGAGTAGTAGAGGATGAAGCAATAGAACAAATCAGACGTATGTGTGATTATCCGATGACGGAAGGATCAAGAATAAGAATCATGCCTGATGCTCATTCCGGTAAAGGCTGCACTATTGGAACCACAATGACAATTACTGATAAGGCTGTTCCAAATGTAGTGGGTGTTGATATCGGATGCGGTATGTATACCGTGAACTTAGGCAAGGTTGATATTGATTTTGTAAAGGTTGATGAGGCTGCACATTTTATTCCATCGGGAATGAATGTGTGGGAAGGTCGCCAGGAGAGATTTGATTTGACAGAACTTGCTTGCTACAGAGAACTGAAGGACACAAAGAGATTAGAGCGTTCACTTGGAACCCTTGGTGGTGGTAACCACTTTATAGAGATAGATGAAGCGGGTGATGGAACCAAATATCTTGTGATTCATTCAGGCTCACGTAATCTGGGTAAGCAGGTTGCAGAACTTTATCAGAAGCTGGCGATTAACCTAGACAGAGGCTATGGGGACTATCTTGCGAAGCGTGATGAGATTATCAGAACCTATAAGGAGCAGGGACGTAGAAGTGAGATTCAGGATGCGTTAAAACAGCTTCACTGGCAGGTATATGAGTCTGAGACAAGTATGCCTGAAGATCTGTGCTACTTATCAGGAAAATATCTTGAGGACTACCTTCACGATGTTGAAATCTGCCAGGCTTTTGCAAGGCGAAGCAGAGAGAAAATGGCTGAGATTATTTTGGAGAGAACCGGGATGGCTGGCAGAGACGCCTTCCATACAATTCATAATTATATTGATACAGATGAAATGATTTTGAGAAAGGGCGCAATAGCAGCCCATAGTGGAGAGAAAGTGCTGATTCCAATAAATATGAGAGATGGAAGTGTGCTTGCTGTTGGAAAAGGAAATCCGGAGTGGAATTATTCTGCACCTCACGGAGCAGGACGACTTATGTCCAGAACAAAGGCGAAAGCAAATCTTAGCATGGATGAATACAGAGAGACAATGAAGGGTATTTATACCACTTCGATTAATGAAAATACATTGGACGAGGCACCGATGGCATACAAGAGTCTGGAGGACATCATTGATGTGATCCGAGAGTCTGTAGATGTAATCGATGTGATGAAACCTATATACAATTTTAAGGCTTCTGATTAAGGTGGAGGGCATTTTTCCGCCACCTGCAGAAGCAGAAACGGAGGAAGAAATGTTTACTATGCCTACCATCGATATGGTAGCTACCGGAAGGAATATCATGAGACTGAGAGAGGTAGCAGGTCTGACTGTAAGAGACCTGCAGGATATCTTTGGATTTGCGACTCCTCAGGCCATCTACAAGTGGCAGCACGGAACTGCCATGCCTACAATCGATAATCTGGTTGTACTGGCAGCAGTGCTGGATGTTCCGATGGATGAGATTATCGTAATCGATGTAAATAGAACAAAGCAGATTAGCGCATGAAAAGTGAATAAACAGGGCTGAGTTGAAATATATTTAGCCCGCATATGCTCGTATAGTTCAATGGATAGAATGATCGGCTACGGTTCAAATCGTCCGGGGGACGATTGCCCTGAACGGACCGAAGCGGAGCGTAGAACCGATTGATTCAGGTTCGAATCCTGATATGAGCATTATGGTCTCCTGGTCTAAAGGTTAGGACATAGCCCTTTCAAGGCTAAAATGCTCGGTTCAAGTCCGGCGGGGATCACTGAATGGCCCCTTGGTCTAAAGGTTAGGACGGCAGCCTCTCAAGCTGCAAATGTCGAGTTCAAGTCTCGCAGGGGTCACTTATGGGTAGGTCGCATAGTGGCAATTGCAGCGGACTGTAAATCCGCCGACTCCGGTCTACGCCAGTTCGAGTCTGGCCCTGCCCACTTATGTTTGCGTGCCCGAGCTGGTTTAAGGTACCACCCCGCTACTGGGACATAAAGATTATCCTGACGCCTGCGGTAAAATTGCAAAGATGATTGAAGAAGGCACGAAAGCGAGGATGAGAAAATGAAGCAATATGTAACGCTTGATAAAAGAAGTAAGAAAGCGCAGAGGGAATATTATGCTAAGCAGCGAACAACATGGGGAGAACTGAATCCGGTCACAAGATCAGTTCCGAGTGGAAAGGCTTACAACAGAAAAAAGGAAAAGCAGAGAATCGGTGTTGAATTCAGAAATGGATTTGATGCCGATTTTTTGCGAAGTTTAGTTTTGTTCATACATTTTAGGACTAGCGAAAGCGAATAATCATGAAGAGATATAAGTTTTGAAAGCCAGGGTAGGGGGTATTGACAGTGGTTCAAGCAAAATGGTTCAAGCATAATAGTGCAATTTCGAGCAAAAAGCCAAAATATAACTGATATTTTGCTCGAAATAATGTATACTTTGAGCAGGATAGGAAAGAAGGTAAGTGTCAAAACAAAATAAGCTGATGAAAGTTTTGCGGTTTATAATCGCAAAACAAATTGCCTTTAGACAAGAATTGCGGTATACTATTTACAAACGGAGGTGGTCACGATGATTTACAGACCTTTGTATGTAGAGAAGATCATGGCTTATGTGGATACGCCATTTGTAAAAATCCTTACGGGAGTACGTCGCTGCGGAAAATCAACGATCCTGAAAATGATTATGGAGAGATTGAAAGCGCAGCATAACATTCCAAAGGAGCGCATTGTCAGTTGCCGCTATGACTCAATGGAATATGAGGATATGACGGCAAAGCAGATGTACGCACAGCTTAAAGAGCGTCTTTCGCCCGATGGAAAAACCTATCTGTTTCTCGATGAGGTTCAGGAAATCAAGGGCTGGGAAAAGGTCGTCAATTCGCTGGCATCTGACTTTGATGTTGACCTGTATGTGACGGGCTCTAACTCTCGCATGATGTCCTCTGAGATCTCAACCTATCTGACGGGACGATATGTATCTTTCCGCATCTTCACTTTGTCCTTTGGCGAGTACTTGATGTTCAAAAGCCATTATACCGAGGTGGGAGAGCCGAAGACGGAGCTTGTCGACTATGTACGCTTGGGCGGTTTCCCGGCAACGCATTTGCAGGAGTTCTCTCAGGACGAGGTCTACACCATCGTGCGTGATATTTACAACTCCACGATCTTCTCGGATATTGTCAAGCGCAATCAGGTGCGGAAGATCGACCAGTTGGAACGAGTGGTCAAGTATACCTTCAACAATGTGGGCAATACCTTCTCGGCAAAGTCCATTTCGGATTACCTGAAAGCGGAACACCGTGCGTTGGACAATGAAACAGTTTACAGTTATTTGGAGAAGCTGGAGAAGGCGTACCTGCTTCATCGATGCTCCCGCTTTGATTTACAAGGCAAGGAGATCCTGAAAACACAGGAGAAATTCTATCTTGCCGATACCGCCCTGCGGTACAGCGTTCTCGGCTATAACGCTGACAGTGTGGCATCCAGTTTAGAGAATGTCGTGTACTTGGAGCTTTGCCGCAGAGGGTATACCGTCAATGTCGGCAAATCCGGCAGCAGCGAGATCGACTTTGTCGCAGTACGGCAAAATGAAAAGCTCTATGTGCAGGTGACGCAGGAGCTTCATTCTCTGAAAACGGAAAAACGGGAATACGACCGGTTGTTGGAAATCCACGATAACTACCCCAAATATGTTCTCACAACGGATGAGTTCTCGGGAGGAAACTACGAGGGCATCAAGACGATGCACATAGCGGACTTCCTGTTAAGCTCTGAATATTAAACGACAGAATCGCGAAATGGAAGAGTATCGTAGTCCTTTGGAGACGAAAAAGGTGCTATGCACAGTATAAAAGAAGGGAAAATAACGGTATGGGAATGGGAATGACTTTATTTATGGAGGCATTTGTGACAATACATATGTCTGTATTTGTGCTTTTGCCGCTGTCGAAGCTGATCTCTAAGGACAACAGCAGAAAAATCTTCTGGACCTTATTTGGGGTCAGAATCGCAATTCTATTATTTTTTGATTTCTTCATTACCACAGGAATCGCAATCGTGGATTTCATGGCGGTGTTCGTGGGAGCATTTATTGTGACACCCATTGCCATGAAAAAGGGTGTATGGAATCAAAAGCTAAGCAAACAGTCCGGGAAGGAAAAGGTGCAGACAGCAGCTGAGACGGTGATCCATGCGCCAGCAGCTGACGAAACAGTAACGGGCAGGATAGTGCATGCAGAGGATTTTGATCCACTGTTTGCCATGTCCGAGGAGGATTGTGTCGAAGGGTTTATCAAGCGTGAAATGCAGCGTGCCGGGATCACGGAAGAGCAGAATCTGATCCCGGAGGATATGCTGCGCAGAAAAAACATACTGAATGCCGTTTTGGCGGTTCTGTTATTCGTATACATATCTCTGTTTTTCTTTCATTTTCCGATGAAAACCTATGTGATCGGACTTATCATCCTGGTGGTATATGCATTTTTGACCAGCCGTTATCAACTGATAAAATATTTGAAAAAGGAGATCAGATCCAGATCCCAGGAGAAAATCTCGAATATTGTCATGAATGTGAAGGCATCCATGGTGCCGGATTACAGCAAAAAGTTAAAATGGGCGCTCATGGCGGTGGCTGTGGCAGGCTCGCTGCTGTTGTTCAGTAAGCCCAGGATCTTCTATGAACAGGCAGATGACGGATATTATGTGCGGTTTTATGTCTATGGTCTGACGAATATGACTACGGCGACCATCCCCGATACTTATCAGGGGGAGAAGGTAGTGGGCCTGCGCGGCAACACCTTTTCCAATATGCCCCTTTTATCAGAGGTAACGCTGCCGGACAGCATTACAGAGATCCGCGGGCAGGCATTTAAAAACTGTAGAAGCCTGGAACGTGTCACATTGCCGGAGCATCTGACGTATCTGGGCGGGGAAGCTTTTTACCATTGCAGCAGTCTGGAGGAGGTAAATCTTCCGGCGGGACTGACGGAGATTCGTGGCAACACCTTTGAAGAATGCAGCAACCTGCTGCGCATAGAGATCCCGGATAACGTGACCAGGATCGGCGGACACGCGTTTTATGGAAATACCAGTCTGGAAGAGGTGGTGATCTCCCCGGACAGCAAGCTGCAGCAGATCGGGTCTTCCGCTTTCCGGTGCTGTGATTCTCTGCGGGAGATCACACTGCCCCGGGGCGTATCTGTCAATGAACGTGCTTTCAAGGAGACACCTGTAAGGATCGATTACTATGAATACTAAATTTATTCATTTGTTATATGTGCCGACCATGGCATGTAACATGCAGTGCCGGTACTGCTATCTGGAGGACCACACCGTAGATACCCTGCGAGGCGGAGATTGCCTGGAGACCCTGCAATATGCCATCGCGAAATTCCGTGAAGCGGATGTGGTGCCCTTTAATATTTCCCTGCACGGTGGCGAAGTGACCACTTTACCAAAGCAGGAATTCCACGACCTGATCCAATATATCAGCAGATACTATCAGGACATGCGTGAACTCATCACGGATGCCGGCTTCAGGGTGGGACATCCCCACATCAAGACGAATCTGTACGGACTGGACAGACATATCGAGACCATCCGGGAGTTCAACGTGTCCATATCGGGCAGCCTGGATCTGCCGCTTTCCCTGCATGAAAAATACAGGGTGACCAAGGGCGGAGAGGGCACACTGGAACGGATACTGGATAATATCAGACTCCTGGAGGAGATCCCTGACAAGAAAAAAGTATCTGCCACGATCTTTCGGGAGCATTTTGAACAGCTGGATCAGATCATCGAGGATATCAGATTCCTGGACCGGAACACGTGCCTGGACATGAATGATTTTAATTTCATGATAGGGTTTGACTACAATTCCTGTGGCCTGCTGCATCACATGAGTGAAGAGGAACAGCTGATCTTTTACCGGCGGATGCACGAGGATTTTGACGGGACCAATCTGGATGCCGGGGTCAACGGTGCATGGTTCGATGAGTTCGGACCGGAATACTGCACCAACTGCGATAATTGCGGAGAGAAATTTTTCCTATTGGAGCGTAACGGAGACATCTATTCCTGTGTCAGAGGTCAGAAGAACGAAGATTTTTACTACGGTAATATCTACCGTGACACGGTGGACACCATTTTGAAAACAGCTGCACGCAAGATCTTCCAAAACCATAACAGACAACCGTTTCCCGAGGAATGTGCGAGGTGCGCTTACCTGTATCTGTGCAAAACGGGCTGCCCTTTTGTGAAAAACGTATATGGATCCGGCAAAAGCTACACCTGCCTGCTGCAACAGCAGATGTACCGGGACCGCGGCTATGCCCCGGATGCTTCTGCTGACGAGACGGAATATGAATATGTGACGAAGATGCGCCTGGAGGAGCCGGAAAAGTATCTGCCTGCCAGGATATCCGCAGAATATCCTGCACTGGAACAGATCATTGCACAAGATGCAAAGCTGAAATATATCTATGACAGCGGTGTGTTTGAACTGGACGTGGATGGAGACAGATATCCGCTGATCTCCCAGATCCTTAGGAAGTCCAGACAGATCCTATATCTGACACCCATCAGTACGGTAAAGCTGCGTATGAAAAAGCATATGCTGCAGGAAGAATGCGATTATCCGGAGAACAACGCATTATACCTGATGCTGTTGTCCGGAAATCTCGTGACTTACGGGGATGAGGGGAGAACAAAACAGCGGCACATTGCCACGCATCAGATTTATAAAGGGGTGCTGGACCATTCCGGGGACAACGAAGAAGAATGGTATGTATATGATATTTCCGGGCTCCTGCGCGAATATGCAAAGGAATATGCCACGGGCAGACCGAACAATCTGTTGTGCACCACTACGGAGCTGAGAGACTGCCATTACCGGAAGCAGGAAAATAATGCCTATTACCATATACAGGCCATCAATCTCCCCTTTCAGAACATTGAATTTTATTATCTGACACTGGAGCAAAAGAATGACAAGGAGGCTTTCCATGAATTTTGAACCGCAGACCTATGAAGAACTGATCCGCATGAAGCGTTGCGTGGAACTGACAAAATATTATGAGGTAACAGAGGAGGAGCTTTGGGAGATCTATCATTTCCTGGAGCAGGAGCCGGAGGCTTTCATCAAGGGAGGCAGACAGAATCTGTCCCTCATCATTGGGCAGAATACCGCAAAAACTCAGAAGGTGATCATGGCGAACTGCACCGACAGCAGCATTGACGGAATCCTGCTGTCGCGGACGGAATTCAAAGTGTTCCCTCATTACACACCATCCTCAGGCTCCGGCAGCAGCGGTGGTTCCTCTTCCAACAACAATAATAACAATAACAACAATAATAACAACAATAACAGATAGGACACGAAAGCAATGGCATTCATATCCGAAACACTTCAAATGCGCAGGCTTACAGAAAACGGCGTCAATATCAAGACTACTTACATCGTCGATGGCACCCTGAGATACCGGTCCACAGACGGAACCTGTCAGGATGATGTGTACAGTGGTATCCGCTGCCGCAAAGAATATTTCCGGCAGGGAAAATTGCTCCATACAGAGAAAATCTTCGATTCCCGCATGGAGTATACCTATGTATCCGGAATGGATGAAGAGGCACAGCATACCTGCGAGAACTGCGGCTTTACCGGCAAAGTAAAGGAATTTGTGAACGGCTGTCCCTGCTGTGATGCGGCCTCCAACATTGACTACGCAGACAAGGAGCTGGGCAGCAAGCACCATTATGACCTGGTATTGCAAAGCCCGGTCTACCGGATCGTCACGGGAGTGGTAGACTACATCATATCATTCCTGCTATGCAGCCTGTGGATCATAAATACCTCCAGGACCTTCAATGGCTATGATGTGGGCAAGATTTTCATCTACAGCACAATCCTGGCTATGCTCCTCTATTACTTTTTCTACCTGTGCGATGCTTATGCGGTATTGGGGCCTGTCAGACGATACAAAGAAAAACAGAACCGTCGGCAGCAGGAATTCTGGGCCGGCACCGGCATCGACAAAAAGCGGTTCTATAATAACCTGAACTACGAAGCCGGCAGACGCTACTATTCCCGGCCGGATGTCATTGATTACGACATTATGGACTACACCGGTCTGCAGGAGCATGTGGAGAACGGCATACTGTGCGTGGATGTGGAGCTGCAGGTCAGACTGGTGTATCTGCGAGGTGGGCGGATCACATCCGCATATCAGAAGGATACCTTCTCCCTTCGCCACAATGACAGAGTCATGACCCTGGACAGCGGGATCCACGTGATCAAATGCCCCAAATGCGACGCCAATATTGATGTGACCAAAGGCGTGTGTGAATATTGCGGGAGCGAGATCGACAGCCTGCAGGAATGGAAGCGGATAAAAAAATAAGATTTGGGAAAAAATGTTGTTCACGCTCAAAAAATGCATTATAATTAAAAATACAAAAATGTTGATGGAGATTACATTTTTGCATTACAAAATGTTGATTGCAAACACTAAACGTAATAGAATATGTTGATTTGAGGTGCTTTATGCTGAAAAGAAAAGCGACAGATTACATTAAAAACTGGTTAAATACAAAAGACAGAAAATGCCTGGTAGTCCAAGGAGCCAGACAGACTGGGAAGACATACATCATCGAGCGGTTTGCAGAGGAAAATTTTGAGGAGCTGGTTGAAATTAATTTCAAACAGATGCCCTCGGCAATGGAGATTTTTTCCGGAGATCTTACGGTAGACAATATGGTTATGGCTATGCGTTTCCGTTTTCCGGACAAGAAAATTATCCCCGGGAAAACTTTGATTTTTCTGGATGAAATCCAGGAATGTCAGGAAGCGATCACATCACTCAAATTCTGGGCGATCGATAACAGATATGATGTCATTACTTCAGGGTCACTTCTGGGAATTGATTATAAACGCGCATCGTCCTATCCTGTTGGCTATGTTGATTATCTGAGAATGTACGGGATGGATTTCGAGGAATTTCTCTGGGGAATGGGGATTTCCGAAGATATGATAGGGAAGCTTTGTGGATATCTGCACTCTAAAACGGTAATTCCGGAGGCGATTCATTCGCAAATGATGAATTACTACAGACAGTATGTTGCGACAGGCGGTATGCCGGAAGTAGTACAGAAGTATATAAATACAAAGGATTTCAGAGAAGTTGACAAGGTTCAAAGAAGTCTTTTACAAGGATATCAGTACGATATAGCCCATTATGCAACCGCAGAAGAAAAGGTCAAAGCAGAGAAGTGCTATCTGTCGCTTGCAAAGCAGCTGTTAGATAAGGAAAACCATAAATTTCAATATAAAGAGATTGAGCATGGAGGAAGAGCACAAAAATATTATTCGAGTGTTGAATGGCTGCTTCGGGCAGATATGGTGCAATTATGCAAATTGGTGACAGATGTCAGATTCGATCTGGACGATTATGCAAGAGATGATTTTTTCCGGGCATATACAACCGATCTGTCATTGCTGATGGCGATGAAGGACTTTTCCTTAAAGCAGCATATTGTAGAAAATACTTTGACCGGGAATTCCAAAGGTGGTATCTATGAATGCGCAATAGCAGATGCTCTATATAAGAAGGGATATCAGATCTATTTTTATAAAAATGAGACAGCGAGAAAAGAAATCGATGTTATCATCCAAAAAGACGGAAAACTCGTTCCGATTGAAGTCAAGAGCGGAAACACTCAGGCAAATTCATTAAAATGGCTTATGAAAAATAATCGAGATATATCGTATGGATATAAATTTGCGGATGGTAACATCGGCGTGAGCGAAGAGGGGATCATTACGTTACCACTATATATGGTTGCGTTTATTTAGAGGAAAAACGGATGGAACATTTTGAACAGATCAACGAAACTTCTTACTTGTCGGTACAGAATGCATCGATATACCGGAAAATTATGAGATGCTTTTACAGGGAATACGAAAAGATGCATTTTCAGCTGTATAAAGAAGATATTTACAGGTTCTTGAAAGAGGATGAAGCATTCGAAGCGTATTCCATGGAGCAGCTGGTTCAGGATCTGGAAGCACTTGTTAAGTGGAAAAATCTTACACCGATACAGGATCCGGGCAAAGTTTACACAATAGCGGATTATAAAAATAAGCAATACCGCTATACGATGTCGGAATATGCTGTGGAGATCGAGCGTCTGACGGTACGTTTGGAAAATTTATTTCTGGAATCGGGAAATCTATCGACCAACTTTTTTGTCCGTCTGGAGAGAAGTCTGGATGAGACGGAGAACATGGAGAACGCAGAGCTTCGCACGGTGAACGAATGGTGGCAGACGCTGCAGGAGGATTTTAAACGACTCAACCAGAACTATCAGGATTATCTGCGGGACTTTTACTCCGGGAAAACGGAAAAACTGATGAAATCCGTGGAATTCATGGTTCATAAGGACAAATTTATCAAATACCTGAATGAGTTTGTGCAGGAATTGCAGCGGCATTCCAAACGGATGGAACAGCTGCTGGAAAAGAATACAGAGTGTATGGAGAATACGATTCTGGAGCGGGTTGTGGCAAGTGAACTGGATATTCCCCACGCACTGTTGGAAATACATGGCAACGCCGAGCCGAGCATACGGGAAAATGTATACGGAAAATGGTATTCCCTGAAAAACTGGTTCGTGGACGGACGGGGACAGGAATGCGAAGCTAAAAAAGTATTGAAGATCACCAGCGATATTATACGCAACATTATTCAAAATGCAGCCCTGATCGTACAGGTTCAGAACTGGGGCATCAGCCGAAAGGATGATTATAAAAAATTTCTGGAATTGTTCTTGAAATGTGAGGATCTGGAGGAAGCCCATAAATTGTCGGCGCATGTCTTCGGAGTGCAGCAGATTGAGCATTATAAGACTAATATTCCGAGAGACGAGGATGGTATTAATAACAGTGTTTATCAGGAAGAGCCGGCAATGTTTTTGCTGAAGCCACACACGAGAGGGTATCGTGAGAGAAAAGACAGAACAGGTTTTGCCGATAAATCGTTAGAAAAAATGGCACAGCGGGAAAGCTACCTGCGACAGGCGCAGAAGCAGAAGGAAGTGGTACTCCAGTATATTAGGGAGAAGAAGATTCGGTTTGCGGAGATTGATGAAGTGGTTTCCGAAGACACACGCGCCATTTTCCTGCAGTGGATCGCACAGGCTAATATGAGTTCGGAGAAGATGGGACGGACGGAATACGGACAGGAGTATCAACTGAGGAAAAAGGAAGGCAGCTGTGTACTGAAATGCGAAGACGGCGATCTGAAAATGCCGGATTATACATTGGAGTTTAAATAAGTATGAATGAAATCAGAACCTTAATGGAAAAATTCTGGATCTGCCGGGACAGTGACAAGGAGACTTTCTATAAAGTAAAACGGGACATTCCGAACTTTCAACGTTTTATCAGAGAACAACTGGGATGGAAGCTGATACATACAGAGAAGCTGTTAAAACTGGAGAAGAGGCCAGCGCATGCAGAAGCATTTATGGGAATCAGTGAATTTACGGACATTCGGGACTACTGCATACTATGTGTGGTGTTGATGTATCTGGAGGATGCCGAGGAGGGCAGGCAGTTTTTGCTGTCGGAACTGATTGACTATGTGGAGACACAACTGAAAAATTACATGCCGGTGGACTGGACTTCTTTTACACAGAGAAAATCACTGGTCCGCGTATTGCAGTATATGGAACGGCTGCAGATGCTCAGAGTGTATGAAGGAAAAAGTGAATCCTTCAGCCAGGAAGCCGGGCAGGAAGTACTGTATGAAAATACAGGCTATTCGAAATATTTTACCAGTAGCTTTACTACCGACATTTCCGGATATGAATCCTGGAAGGATTTTGAAAAGACAGATTTTGAGGAATTTGAGGAAAACAGAGGATCACGACGTATTAACCGGGTATACAGGCAGCTGGCAGTCTGTCCGGCACTTTACTGGGACAGTACAGAGGACGCTGATGCACTATACTTGAAAAATCAGAGACAATGGGTCGGCAAATATTTGCGGGAAAATTTGGGTGGTAATCTGGATATCTATCGTAATGCGGCATTTCTTACACTGGATACAGATGACTGCTACGGAAACGTGCACCCGAGAGATGCCCAAATCTCGGAAAGCGTCCTGATCGTATGTGCAGAGATACAGAGGCAATTGACAGAGGGACAATTGGAATTACAAGAGGATGAATGTATTGCAATGACAAAGCAGGCATTTTCCCGGATTATCACAAACTGTAGAAACAAGTGGAAGAATGCATGGAGCAAGGAATATTGCGAAATGGACGAGGACAGGCTTGTGGAAACCATTTTAAAGTATATGACGGACTGGATGATGGTACGCAGTGAGGAGGAACGGATCACTGTATTGCCTGCGGTGGGCAGGCTGGCAGGACAGTATCCTTCCGATTACAAAGGAGACGGAGAAGAATGAACGAACGTTGGAAAATGAACCGGATCGGGTTTGTGAATTTCTGGTTATATGACGAAGAGGACTTTGAATTCGAGGATGGGAAACTGCTTCTGCGCGGACAGAACGGCTCCGGAAAATCCATCACGACACAGAGCTTTATTCCGTTTGTACTGGACGGAGACCGTACCCCCAGCCGACTGGATCCGTTTGGTTCCAGTGACCGCCGGATGGAATACTATTTTTTGGGAGAAGAGGGCAAGGAGGAGTCTACCGGTTATCTGTTTCTGGAATTTTGGAAAGAAGACTCCGGAGAGTACCGCACCATTGGAATCGGACAAAAGGCAAAACGCGGAAAACCGATGGATTTCTGGGGCTTTGTGATCCTGGACGGGCGCAGAGTGGGATATGATCTGTGGCTGTATAAGGAAGTGGGATCCAACAAAATTCCCCGGGATAAGCGTGAGATGAAGGCGGAACTGGGCGAAGATAATTTTTTCACAGACAGCCCGTCGGAATATAAGAAGCATGTCAACCAGTATATTTTCGGTTTCCGTAAGGAAGAACAGTATGAGCAGTTCATCAAACTGTTGGTGAAGGTGCGGGCTCCCAAACTTTCCAAAGAGTTTAAACCGACCAAGGTATATGATATTCTGAATGATTCCCTGCAGACTTTGACGGATGAGGATCTGCGCCCTATGGTAGATGCGATGGAAAAAATGGATGAGATCCAGGATAGTCTGGAGATGCTCAACCGCGCCTTCGATGATGTGAAGATCATCCGCAATGAATATACCCGTTATAACCAGTATATGCTGGCAAAAAAGGCTCTGGGCTACCTGAACAAGAAGCAGGAAGTGGAGAGAGAACAGGGAATACTGGAGGGGAAGGAACAGCTGCAGCGTGAGGCACAGGAAGAGCAGAGCAGGGCAGCACAGGATACTGAGAGACTTGCGGCAGAGAAAAAGCTGAAAGAAACGGAGCGCAATGCGCTTCTGGATCCGGAACTCGAGGATGCAGACCGCAAACTGGAGAAATTAAAGACAGAGTATCAGGAGGCTGCGGATGGAGAACGCCGCTGGGAGAAAAAGATCGAGGATGGCAGGGAGCGGATCCGGGACGAAGAGATGACTCTGAAAAAGCTGGAGGAACAGATGGAACTCCGCCGGGATACCTTGAAGGAAAAACGGGAAGAGCTGGAGGAACAACAGGAAATCCTGCAATGGGAACATCATGAGAAGGCGAAAGAGAAAATCAGTCTGGAAGAATACGAAGAAAGAGATGAGATTGCAGAGCATCTGCAAATATGGAAAAACCAGCTGACGGCAGGAAGAACAGCTCTCGGACAATATGAGCTGATCTTAGGACAGTACGAGGAAGCCGCCAGTCTTCTGGAAGAGACGAAGAAGGAAAAAGCGGAGGAAGAACAACGGCTGGAAATGGCAGAAGAACAGGTGTCGGACAGAATCGATGCATGGATCACGGAAGTCTTTCATAGAGCAGAAACAGCCGCGGAATGGCATCCGGAACGTGAGGTTCTCCTACAGGCGGAACAGAAAGCAAGACAATACGAGACCGTAGCGGATGGCGTGGAGATACAGAGGGGCTTCCGTGCAGATTATGAAAGACAACGTCAGCAGCTTACAGACGAAAAGAATGAGAAGCAGTATCAGAGGGAGATGCAGGAGGAAATCCTGAAAGAAGTCCGGGAACAGCTGAAGAAAGTGCAGGAGCAGCAGGAACTGGAGCCGGAACGGGATGAGGCAGTCGAAGCATCCAGAGCATCCCTGGCGCAGTCTGGGATTACTGCCATTCCGTTTTACAGAACGGTAGAGTTCGCAAAGGAGCTGGATGAGACTGCCTGTGCAAGGCTGGAGGCACAATTACAGATGTCCGGAATGCTGGATGCCCTGGTGGTGACGAGGGAAGATTTTGCGAAAATAAAAGCGGAGCATCCGGAATTTCTGGATGCGGTTCTGCAGACAGACGGACAGGGCAACAGCCGCTTTTGTGGATTGACAGTAAGTGATGATCTGCCGCAGGAACTGAGGACTCCGGTATTGGAAATCCTCAGTAACATTTATGAAGAAGAAGGAAAGACACAGGGAATCTGTTTTGGCGCAGACGGCAGCTTCCGGCAGGGAATCTTAGCCGGTAAAGCTCACAAGCAGGCAGCAGAATATGTAGGATATCTCGCAAGAAAACGGAGAAAAGAACAAAAAATCCGGGAACTGCAGGAACAGATAGAAAGCATCAGCAAAACCATAGCAGAATGGAATGCTGAAATTACGCAATTACAGGAACGAATGGACAGATTACAGACGGAATATCAGGAGATCCCTGATTTTTCGGAGATTCAGATCGCATTGTCGGAGAAAAGAGAACTGGAACGTATTATGGAGACGTTGGAGAATGAATATCTGAAACAGCAGGCTCAGGAGCATAGGCTTTCCGAACAGAAGAACCGGCAATATCAGGAAGTATTGAAGCTTTGTAAAATGCTGCCCTATGAAAGAACGACAGAGGCTTATGAGGAAGTCTGCGGCGCAGTGGAAGAATACGGAAGGATATGGCAGAGTATAAGACGTGAACTACTCCATATGCAGACGGAGCAGATCAGTTGTCTGGATAAAAAAGGACGGATAGACCAATACAACGATGATCTGGAGGAAGCCTTTACAGAAAAAAGAGCTTACAGTACCCGTGCAAAGGCCTGCGAGATCCGGATCCGCCAGCTGGAAGAGTATCTGAGGAGTCCGGAACTGCTGGAAAAGGCAAACCGGCTGAAACAGGTGAAGGATGAACTGGAACAGATCAGTAAAAAAATAAATGATTTGGAAATAGAGATGGCGAAACGTGAAGGAATGTTGCAGGGCTTGCTGAAAGACCTTCCGGAACAAAAAGCAAAACTGCAGGGATTGATTATGGAGGAAACGGCACTCAGAAGCTATTTTGAAGAGGAACTGGATCTGAGACTGATTTTGAACCGGGAAGGCCGCACAATCTGTGAATGTGCCGAAGAGGCAGTGAAATTAGTAAGTGACAGTGAGAAGAACAGAGAGTCTGTTGATATGCTTCAGTCCTTGCATGATAAATATCATAAACATAATGGAAGCCTTGCAAGCTATGGAACGTCCATAGAAGAGTGCTTTGGTGATACAGAAATTGTGGGAGCTATACGTAAGCGATATCGTATTATCTCTGTCTGGAATGGCAAGAAAGTATATCTGGAGGAATTTTATAATATCCTGAAGACCGCTATCGAAGAGACAGAACTGCTGATACAGAAAAAGGACCGGGAGCTTTTCGAAGATATCCTGTCCCAGACGATCAGCCAGCAGCTTACGGACCGCATAGCAGAGAGCAGAAAATGGGCAAAAGACATGTCGAAGCTCATGCAGGAGATCGATACATCTATGGGCCTTCGCTTTTCCCTGGAATGGAAACCCTGCAAAGCCGACAATGACAAAGAACTGGATACAGCGGATCTGGAGCAGATCCTTCTACGCGACAGAGAGCTGCTTACCCTGGATGATATTGAAAAAGTAGCAGGTCATTTCCGCAGCAAGATCCGTGCAGAAAAGGCAAAGCTGGAAGAGACGGGCACGATCATTAATTACATGGAGCTGGTAAGAGATGCTCTGGATTACCGGAAATGGTTTGAATTCCAGATGTTTTACCGGCGCGGGGATGAGACGAAGAAGCCACTGACCAATGCTGCGTTTAACCGGTTCAGTGGAGGTGAAAAAGCAATGGCAATGTATGTGCCGCTGTTCGGAGCAGTAAACGCACAGTATAAAAAGGCGGATAATAAAGATCACCCCAGGATCATTGCGCTGGATGAGGCATTTGCCGGTGTCGATGACAAGAATATCAAAAGTATGTTTGAACTGGTCCATAAACTGGATTTTGATTATATCATGAATTCCCAGGCTCTGTGGGGATGCTTTGAGACGGTCAAAGGTCTTCGGATCGCGGAACTGCACCGCCCGGAGAACTCCCAGGTGGTATCGGTGATCCGGTATACATGGAACGGACATGAGAGGACTCTGGATGAACAATAATGAAGCATGTGCGGCATATTTTAAGGGAAATCCGGCATACCGGAGGTGCTTTTTAGAATTTGAAAAGAAATGGAATTCTTATGGGAGAGCAAAGGGAATCATTACACTGAAGCATACTTCCGAAGAAGAACGGAGAGCCATCGGCGGGATACTCGGAAAGACATTTTATGAAGATGCCATACGTTTTCCCTTTGCAGAATTTGAAAAAGGACTGCAATGCACAAAATTTGCTCCTGTAAATTTCGAAGAGGTTCTGGAAGCATATTTTGCCAGAAAAATGATAACCACGCAGAAGATGCGGATGGAGGAAGAGCGCAGCAGGGCGGAATTTTTTGAAACAGTGGAAGGTTGTCTGACAGAGTGTGCCGGCCCGGATTCAGTTGTTGTCTTCTGGCTGCGGGAAATGTATTCCAAAAAGAAGTTTGGCTATCAGACAGTGATCAGAGAATACGGAAGAGACAGAGAACGGACGGAAAAACTGTTGAAAACCGTAGGAAGAGCACTCATTCTGCTGGAAGATATTCGAGAGACGGAAGAGGAATATCCTCTGGCAGTGTTTTCCGCGGAGATATCCGGCAATCCCCACTATTTTGATCAGGGAACGACTGCCGGGCAATTATTAGTCCATGGAATGTGTTATGCTACGAGGACAGATTATCCGGAAAATGCCCATCGGTGGAGAGAATTACTACTATCCAACGGTATTGTGCCGGATAATATTTCCTCTATCGTGCATATCTATGGATTGCGATTACAGATTGACAGTGACTGGCACCTGGCGTACGATGCCTTTTGCAGGCGGCAGGAGCCCTGTGCGGTTACCATGGAAAATCTGCAGGAGCTGACAGCGGTACAACCGACAGGAGACAAGGTTTACATTGTGGAAAATGAGATGGTGTTCAGCTACCTGCTGAAGCACCTGGAACAAAAGAATGTGACATTGCTATGCACTTCGGGACAGCTGCGGAGCGCCGCAGTGAAGCTGATTCCCTTTCTACTGAATAGTGGGGCAGAAATCTACTATAGCGGAGACATCGATCCGGATGGAATCCGGATCGCCGACAGACTCTGGAGAAAATACGGTGACCGGATCCATGTGTGGAGAATGTCGAAGGAGGATTATACGAAAAGCCTTTCGGAGGAAGAGATTGGAAACATATCCATGAAAAAGCTGGAGGCTGTTGAGAATCCGATTCTTCGTGAGACAGCAGGAGAGGTAAGGAAGAAGAAAAAGGCGGGGTATCAGGAGAATATATTAACAGATCTGCTGGAAGACATGGATAGAAAGTAAGCGTTAAACTAGAAGCAGGCATCGTATTTTAACGGGAAAGAGAATGCACCCGGCGAGATGAAGGTAAAAGATCATAAAATGTGATAAAACACAAAAAGATGGCTCATGAAATGTGAAAAAATGCAAAAAGATGGCTCATGAAATGTGAAAAACGGCATTGAATGGCTGGTCGACACCAGAGTTATTACGGAATGCAATTGCCTGATTTTCCCGGAATTACCGTTGAAGGGAAACATTGATGAGAGCAAATATAAATTATATTATCCGGATACCGAACTATTGATATCTACACTGGAAGAATGATCAAAGCATATCTGAAAAGCCTGGATTAATGAAAAGGAGCGTGAAGCATGAAAATATGGTTAGATGATCTCCGCCCGGCACCCTGGGGATATGAGAGCGCCAGATCCGTGAATGAAGCCAAGACGCTGATCCGGGAGGCGGAGAAAAACGGCATCGAGATTGAGGTGCTGGATCTCGACCATGATCTGGGAGATTTTGCAAATCAAGGCGGCGATGCCATCAAACTGCTGGACTGGCTGGTGGAGCGGGAGACCTTTTACCCCGTGGAGATCCATACCGCGAACCCCGTGGGCAGAGCGAATATGGAGAGCGTGCTGGCGAGGTACTGGGGAGAGGAGTACTGGTAGAAAACACAATACTCGAAAAAGACAAAACAAAATAGCCGAAAAACATAAAATGAAATAGCCGAAAAACACAAAATAAAACATTCGAAAGAGCTAAAGTAGAATGGAATATTAAGTCGAAATAATGCGCTTAACTTGATGACCACTTTTGTAAAAAGTTTGTAAGATTTTGCTGGATATTGTCACATACATAATATAGAGACTTATAAATATATGATATGTAATAACTTTGAGTGGGAGGAGAAAATATGCAGGAAATTGATATACGGATACAAGAGTTGAATAAGACAATATGCGAAAATATTGAACTTATTGATTTTACATCAAGAGGCTTGGTTTCTCAAAATATTTTATCACAGGCAAGAAATTTAGTGGAGCATGTAGCTATGAAGGCTTATGGTACAGAGCATGATTTGACTGTAGGCTATGGAGATATTAAAACATCATTAAGTTTTATAAAGACGGATAATAAATACCTTTTTTTAAGAAAATTCCATGAGTTTTTACAGGAATCACGATCACATTATGGTTCAAGCCACGAGGGGGCGGAAAGACTTATACTAAAATACTATAAATATTTGGTTGAACTCAAGAACTTTGTGAAAGACGAATATGGTTTAGAAATTCTCCAAAATATTGATAAATTTCCTGTGAATACAGATAAAACAATTCAGGAATACTATGAAAAAATAGCAGATGTTTTAAAACAAAACAGACCGCTTGTACAATATAATAAGGGCGAAAGATATTACGTAAAAAAAATTAAAAGCTTTATCGTAGACGGTAAAGTTTATTATGAAAACACATTAACACCTGTCGCTGATAACATAAGTAAAATGGATAGGTTTATTGCCTTTTCAAAAAATATGATTCCATATCATTATGCAATTAATGCTTCAATTTTCATGGATGAAATTGAAATTAAGAATAAAAAAATGCCTGTAAATGTTTTAGGAGATTTCAGGGTATCAATCAGACCATGCGAACTGAGCAATTTTGCTAAGTTTTTTGGGACAACTATAAAAATGGATACTGGCAGCGCAGAGTATATTGGTATGATGAATTATTTGACAAGATCAGGTGCAAGTCTTACAGATATCGCATTAATGCCGGAACAGACATATCAAAATATAAGAAGTATGATGATTGGAAGGGCAAAAGTAGTTAAGTTTATAGGCATACTGGATATATGTAGACAAATACTACTGGGAAAAGGACCAGCAAGTAATACTTTGGCCTATCTTTTAGCAACATTAAAAAATAATCGAGTGCTGAAACTTCAATATTATCGTGAGGCGAATAAACGTTTAGCGGGATTGTATCTGAAATATGGATGTATTCCTTTTGATGATATGCCGTTTGCATCAAATCTTATAAAGCATGTGCCAGAAACGTCAGAACTATATGGCTGTATAAGCGTCAATGGGCGAGAGCATGAATTGCTTGGAAGGTATATACAAACCAATGCTAAAATTAACGGAAAAATATATACTGATATATCTGAAGTAGAAGTGTATGGTGATGTCGATTCTCTGATAAGATGTTATAATGGTCGGGTTTATACGGGACATCCAGAAAGAAGAATTCATAAATTTGGCAAGAATAAACTTTATATAGAAGAGGATGTTAAAAATACGGAATTTATAATACGAAAATTACTTGAAATGTCGCAAAAGGGAATGACAGGATATGAAGAGGCCATAGCTGCGTGGATGATGGAAGATAATAAGGTGGATAGTGATGAAAAGCGGGAAATTTTAAAGAAGATGTTTACAGAATCACATGTAGCACTTATATATGGTGCAGCAGGAACAGGAAAGACATATTTAATAAATCATGTTTCACAATATTTTGATAGTAGAAAGAAACTTTACTTATCTAATACTCATCCGGCAGTAGAAAATTTAAGGAGGAATATAGCAACAAAAAACGCAGAGTTTTCGACAGTAAAAAGTTTTATATCAAAGAAATGGAATAGCGTAGAATATGATATTTTAATAGTAGATGAATGTAGTATGATAAGTAATTCAGATATGAAAAATGTCTTAGAAAAAATAAAATGCAAGCTAATTGTTCTCGCGGGAGATACCCATCAGATAGAAGCTATTGATTTTGGAAACTGGTTTGAAATGACAAGACATTTTATAAAAAGAGTTGCATGGTGTGAACTGGAAACACCATATAGGACGAAGAAGGGTGAATTGTTATCCTTTTGGAAAAAAGTACGAAATCTTGAATCGGATATAACAGAACATATTGTGCATTATAGATATTCGGCATCATTAGACGATACAATATTTGAAAAGAAGTCGTCAGATGAAATTATTTTATGCCTGAATTATGATGGACTGTACGGTATTAATAATATTAACAGATTTTTACAGAACAATAATGCTAATAGTCCGTACAAAAAAGGAGTATGGACCTATAAAGTGGGGGATCCTGTTTTGTTTAATGAATCGAATAGATTTGCACCGGTGCTATATAACAATTTAAAGGGCACAATTGTTCAAATTGAACCGACCGAAACAGGTGTGTATTTCTCTATAGAAATTGATAAGGCGATAACAGAATGGGATGCAGAAGACGTAGGCTTAGAACTTGTAAAAACACTACATCCTGGAAAATCCGTGATTAGATTTTTTGTACATAACAATGTGAATACAGATGAGGATATTCAAGATGAGGAAGGAATTGTTCCGTTTCAGGTATCTTATGCTGTTTCTATTCATAAAGCCCAAGGTCTTGAATATGAATCTGTAAAAATTGTAATAACAGAAGAGGTTGATGAAATGATATCGCTCAATATATTTTATACAGCCATCGCACGGACTAAAAATATGCTAAAAATATATTGGAGTCCGGAATCTCAGGAGAAAATAATTAATAATTTTAAAAAGACAGATGTAAGCAATGATGCAACAATTTTTGCAGCGCAAACAGGTTTATGTCAAGTAAAAACCAGAAAGTAAAATTATAAGCTACGACAAATTTTATTATTTTTAAAGTAGTAATTTTATAAACAAATGGTGCTTGGAGTAGTGAATTGTGGGCCGGTGACAACTTTGGCAACTTAGGCGGTAACATAAAGTTGCCTCGGTAAAAAGTTTGTAAGATTCTGTCGCATATTGTCATGCATATAATAGAGGGAGCAATTTTACATAGATTGCAGTATTCCTGAAAATATGCTATGATACTTTTAAATGAGCGAAAAAAGTAAAAAGAATCAGACAATTCAATATTATGATCAAAATGCCGCCGATTTTGTGGAGAACACGCGTAATGTAGATTTTCATGTAATGCAGGATGAATTTATAGAAGGGCTTCCTGCAGGGGCGAAGATCCTGGACCTGGGCTGCGGCTCCGGAAGGGATACGAAATATTTCCTGGAGCATGGATATCGGGTAGACGCGATAGACGGCTCCGCAGAACTGTGCGCGTTGGCATCAGAGTACACGGGGATTCCGGTGAAATGCCAGCTGTTCCAAGAGCTGGATGCATCGGAAGTGTATGACGGTATCTGGGCGTGCTCATCGTTGCTACATTTATCCTATGGGGAACTGGATGAAGTGTTATATCGCATCGAGAAGGCGCTGAAGCCGCAGGGCATTTTGTACATGTCATTTAAGTATGGTGTATTTGAAGGGGAAAGGAACGGCAGATATTTTCTGGATTTTACAGAAGAGAAACTGGAGCAGCTGCTGAAAAAACATACAAGTTTACAGCAGCTGCGGAACTTTCTGACAGAAGATGTACGACCGGACAGGGAAGAAAGATGGCTGAATCTATTCCTGAAAAAGATCAATTCTTAATTGCATATCCGAACTATGTCCTCCGGGAGACAGTGACTTATCCGAATGGCGGTGTGAGTCGCTTTTATGATGATGGGGTGGACATGGTCATTATCGATGATGAAATCTGCTCCTGCCGCGATGGCGAGCAGATTTTTCCTTATACATTGATCACAGATAAACAAAACCACTATATGAAAATATACCGGAGAGTGTTCCGATTCCTGGGATTCGATCCGGAAACGATAGAAAAATGCCTGCAGAAAAGCAGACAGGAAGTGTTACATTTTTCCAAAAAGATTTCAGAAAGAGGAGAGCATGCGGACTCATCACCGCTGGAGCTGCTGTTTGAACAAAATTTCACGGATGTCTACGGTATGCGGGCACTGAAATACCTGCAAAAAGAATTCCGGATATCCGATGAGGACGGCAACAATTATTTTCTTGACTATCTGATCGATACTGCAGACAGCAGAGTAGCCATCGAGGAAAACGGAATTCATTACCACCATCCGCAGTTGATCGGAATAGAGGGCTATCGCAAACAATTGCGCAAGCAGAATACCTGCGCATTGTGGGGATTAAAGCTATACCGTTTTTCCACGGAAGATTGCCGATTCAAGGATCGTATCGAGGATGATATCCGGTCTTACCTGGGAAAAGATACCAGCGGATTCCGGGAAGCGGGATTGCTGTTGGAACGTAAGACAGAACTGTATGAGCACCAGGAAATCAGCCTTGCACAGATACAGGAACGGCGAGAAAAAGGAATTCGTGCATTCCTCATTGTATTACCTACCGCAGCGGGAAAATCCCGGATCGTAGAAGAAGATATTCAGAAATTTGCAGCCGGAAAAGAGCAGTTCCGGGCTTTGATCCTGGCACCGAATACAAATATCATTGCGGACTGGAAAGAGAGAATCGACAAGGACCTGCAGCCGTTGCAGGACCGAATCGATATTAAGACTTATAGCTATGCGGTAAGACATTACCATGAAAAACCAAGGGATTATTATTCCTATATTGTAGTGGATGAGGCGCACCACGCGGTAGCTCCAATGTTAAAGCGGGTGATACAATACTATGCGCCGGAATTCCTCGTAGGACTGACAGCCACAGATCAGCGCCCGGATAAAAAGAGACTGGAAGAAATATTCGGAAATTATACAACAGAGCTTTCTCTGAAGGATGCAATGGAGAAGGGAGTTGTGGCGAGGGCGAATGTCTACCGGATCGAGACAAATATTGATCTGAGCCATGTCCGTTTTAACGGAAAAGATTATGTAAATGCGGATCTGGAGAAGAGTGTGCGTGTCACTTCCCGAAATGAATTGATCGTAAATGTGCTGAAGGACTATTTCACGGAGGGAGATGCCGGAAAACGTCAGGGAATTATCTTCTGTATCAACAAGGCGCATACCAAAGAGATGGCACGCCTGCTGAACGCAGCCGGTATCTCAGCGCAGGATTACAGTGGAGATACAAAACACCCGGAGAAGGTTATGCAGGAGTTCAAGGAGCATAAGATACGTTTCCTCTGTGCCTGCGATATGATCTCAGAAGGCTGGGACTATCCGGAACTCGGAATCCTCGTTATGGCGCGCCCAACGCTGTCGAAGGTGCTGTATCTTCAACAGATCGGCAGAGGTTTACGCCGGACATCTATCAAGAAAAATGTGTTCGTCATTGATGTGGTAGATGAATACGGAGCCATGGTGAGACCCTGCAGTATGCATGCTATCTTCGGAAACTCATTGTATGTTCCGTTCGGTGATATCACCAGACAGGATTACCTGCCAGGACAAATGATCGAGATCGATGGCATCACCGAGCGTGTGGAACGGATCGTGGAAGTGGACATCCATACCTTTGAAGAAAAGTATGGGGATTACTACAGTCAGGAACAACTGGCGAGAGAGTACTTCGTCAATACCGGAACGATCACCAGCTGGATCCGTAAGGGGAAGATTGCACCAACGGTGGAATTCCCCTTCGGCAGCAAGAAGATCAGCCTTTTCAGCCCGGGGGATGTAGAGAAATACAGAAAAGAACTGAACATCCAGGAGCATAATGATGAAACCGTTCGGGATGACTTTTTTGAATTCCTGGAGGAAAGAGATTATTCACTGTCCTATAAAATGCCGTTCCTGTTGTCATTTATCGATCATATGGACACGATAGGCGATGCGAAGATCGAGGATGCGCTGACAGATTACATAGCCTTTTATCAGGACAGGATCGATAAAGGACTGCCGGTGGATCGCCCCAGCTGCCCTTATAATGCCGAGACTCTGAAAGATCGGAAAATGATCAAAAGCAGCATGCTGACCAATCCCTTTGAAAAGTTCGAGAGAAAGAGATTTATGTACTACTCAAAGGACTTGGGAGTGATCTCGCTGAATCATGCGCTGTTGGCGAAGATGAGCGGAGAGGATTGGGAGAGAGTTAAGGGGCAGATGAGGGAAGATTTGGAGAGGTATTATAAGCAGGTTTGATAAGATATGACAAATAGTTGTTGAAAATAATTTGCTCTCAAAATAGGAAAGGAAGTAATTATGGCTAAGACAGAATGGCAATTGTTAGATTACAAAACAGCATTTCGAGATACAAAACTTCATCTTGCTTTGCGATTAAGAGGGTCTCAGAAATTTTTAAAAGAAATTTTCAGACAATTATAGATTCCTATAACTTTTTTATTGAGAGCTGAAGGTTGTTAAATTATAATTTATTATGTAGGATTTGTATACTATTTGGATGAGGTGGAATACGATGCCAGTCAAGATTTGGCCACGCGAATTTGAGAAAAAAGATCACATCAATGCTGCAGAAAGATTTTTGCTTCGTAATGCAATGCGAAACTTAAAAGAAGGATGCTTTGCGATTGGAATTGATCCTGTAGGATTCGCGACAGATAAAGTTCACATGGGGATGTATATAAGTCCTAACGAAGGACTAATCACTTTTTCAATAGTCCAGGAAAATTTGGATCCGGCTGCTGTGGCAGGATATCTTGCAATGGAAAAAGTGATTGAACCAGCTATATACGAGAGACTATTGAATTCCAGACTCTTGATTGCGAGAAGTGGGGATAAAAAGATTCTAAAGTTCCCATATAAACATATTTTTATCTTTCCGGATGAAGAAATACCGGTTGTTTCATGCGATGCTGACACTTTACTGGCATTCGCACCGTATTCTGCGGTTAGATTTTTTATTCCAACAACTGCAAAGAATCGTCCTAAATTCTTAAAGGATCTTAGGATGTTTGATGATATACGAATGCCATATGATTCTAATTTTACAGCGTTATCTGATGAGGAGTGCTTGGCGATTTTTGAAAGATTAGCACCGGAGTACACAGTGGTGCTCAAAGAAAAAGACGAGGTTGAAGTTGTTGAAACAACCGATGAGCTTCCGGCGGAGAGTGAAGAGATCAACGGCAATGAAGTAGAATATAGAACATTTTATCTGGATGATTATCAGGTGGCTCTGATTAATGACATGGGGCGCGGCCATAGAGTTATGCTAGCAAATGCTGGCGCGGGTAAAAGTGTCTTGCTACTCTCAAAGGCATTTAAGTATGCCAGCATGTATAAGGATAAGAATATACTGCTGACCTGCTATAACAATAACCTAGCTGATTCCTATCGATTTAAAAAGAACTGTGCTGGGCTTAACAGTGACAAACATAGAAAGTTATATATTATGACACTGCATAAACTCGTAGCTAAGCTTTTTAAGGAATGCTTGGGCAAAACAATAGAAGGCTTTGCAACCGATGAACAAATTCAGGAATGCATCGAGCTAGTAAAAAGTAATCAGATAAAAATACAATTTAAGGCCATTTTTATAGATGAGGTACAGATTTTTACACCGTTATACCTGGAACTCTGCTATGTGCTACTCGAAAAAACGGATGATGCATTATTCTTGATGGCTGGTGATTTGAACCAAACAGTTAGAAATCAAAGCCGAAGAGGTGATGCACCGTGGAAAAAGATAAATAACGGCAGTCTAGATTTTACAGGACGTGTAAAATACATCGAAAAGAATTACAGAAATAGTCCGGAGATAAGTGGATTCTTAAATCGCATGCTGGTTTATATGAATGGCTTTTTGAGCAGATTTCAGATGATTAATATTGATGAATTTGAATACGACCTCTTTGAAAAAGGCGTGAGTGAAAATGTTGCTCTCAAAGTAAAAACGGGTATAAACAGAGTCAATATTCAGACGGAGACAGTGGATGCTATAAAAGAAATCGTTGAGAAGTATCACATTGGATATTCAGAAATAGCGGTTCTGTATCCGGTAAAAGATAATAAAGCGCTCAACTATCATATTCAGTACTGGATAAGGAAAGCTTTCGAAGACAATAACATTCCATACTCGTTTATTTCGACTACGGATGATGGACAACGTGCCACATATAGTAATTCAAATGGTGTTGTTGTTTCATCAATTGATTCGTCATTGGGGTTGGATTTTAGAGCGGTAGTTTTAACCGGATTATATCCTTACACATACGTATTCGATGAAAGCAGCCATCGCCATAGGTTGAGCAATTGGGAATCCATAAAAGATCTTGAAGATGATGCTAAAGAAGCTGCTCAGATTCAGATGAGAAAACTGTACACAGCCTGTTCGAGGGCAAGAGAGGTTTTATATGTATTGAGTGATGCAGAAACGGGTACTGTAATAGACGATATTATTAGAAACGGGGAAAAGAAATGAATGATTACAATGTATTGGCAAAGTTTCTTACAGACAAATACATAGATCGTGTTTCGGGAAGAGATTTTCCGGAAAGGATTGTAGGAGAAGATCCCGAGAAGGTTGTCATGGCAGGTACCATGGCAGAGGATCGAAACGAAGAAACTTTTGAGGGTGGTTATAGAGAGGATCTATCAAAACAATTTGAAAGTATTCCGTCTATCAGTCTGTCGTTTCACATAGATAAAAAATCTGAGGGAAGTATGCGTATCATTCCGCGCGGATTACTTTTTTATACTGTGTTGCCTACATATGAAGAGGTCAAAGACTATATTATTCGCATTCAGTCAGAAAGAGATCATTACGTTTATAAGTCCATTGAAGAACTGAAGGTAAAATACCCGGATATCCATTACCAGCTTCCGCAGGTGTATAAGAAGGTGGCCATTGAAGATGTACTAAAAGATGGAATAGAGATTTCTCTCGCGGATCTTACTTGCGGAAAATCGCATCTGGAAGCGTTAATCAATGATCAATTAAATATTATTGCGGATCAAATTGTAGACGAGATACGAATTGTTCCTGATGCAGATTTATACTTTAGCGATTTGCTCGACAAGGATCGTTTTGAACTGAAGTGCGTCGCAAAACCGGAAAAAATTAATGCTCATTGGAACGTTGATATTTATCAGATTATTTCTGAAGAGGATGGAGATTATTATTTCACTTTCCAGATGGTTAATAAAACGGCAAAGCCGGATAGACAGAATCTAGGATATCTTCCGAAGATTTATGATGCCGGTATGACGATTATTGCAGATAATGGCATCAAGTTTAAGGAAATACCAATGAGGTATTTCAAAACTGGGTTTAAAAAGAAAGATCCTGTATATGCAGTAGCAGAAAATGTCTCCGTTAAATTTGATGTGGATGAGAACGCACTTAGAACTGTAAATATTCCTAGATACTATCAGATGCGTACTATTACGAATGATAAGTATAGTGATTATACCAAGTTCAGTGCACTCATCGAAGATCCGGTAAAAAATTTAAAGTATATTCTGTCTGAGTTAAAGAAGGATTATCAGATTTGCTATGATGAATTTGATAATGCTGAAAGATTGTCAGATGTGGCGAGGGATAACTATCGTAATGCATTGTCTGACTACGAAACTGAGATAGCAAGATTTGAAGATGGAATTCAGCAGATTGAATATACGGACTGGGTTAAACGTGCCTTTGTTCTTATGAACAAAACTTTCCAAACCAAACTAGATTCCAATACTCATCCTATTGAAGGCTGGAGGCTGTTCCAGATTGTTTTTATTGTGTCTATGATTTGCGAAGTTATTCGTAGTGAGTATAAGGATGATCCAGATCCGGCATTGAAGAAGGCAGATAATGATATAGCTAATTTGCTTTACTTTCCTACTGGTGGTGGTAAGACAGAAGCATTTCTTGGAATAACAGTCTTCTCAATGTTTTTTGATCGAGTCAGAGGAAAAGAGGAAGGTGTAACTGCAATTTTGAAGTACCCTTTAAGATTGCTTGCCGTTCAGCAGTTGGAACGTGTTCTTACTGTTGTCATGAAAGCAAATATCGTAAGAAAGCTGGATACACAACTTAGGGATACAAATGCGTTTTCTTTAGGCTTCTTTGTTGGTCAGGCTAATACACCGAACAGAATTGATCCGAATGAACAATTAAGTAATCGAGGAAACCAGAACGCAAGTAAGCAGCTGATACTTGAAAGTGATCAGGAAACCTTAAATGAATATTATCGCTTTATTGATACCTGCCCTGTATGTGGTAAGAAGATGATTAGTGTGAAATTCAATCAGGAGGGGTGGAGATTAGAGCATATTTGTGATAACCCTGACTGTGAGATTCATGCACTTCCACTGTATATTGTCGATAGTGAAATCTATAGGTATTTGCCTTCTGTGATTGTAAGTACGATTGATAAGATGGCTATGGTTGGAACTACTTATGAGTTTAAGATGCTTTTTGGTCAAGTGAAAAATAGATGTAAGATACATGGATTTACCGGCGGATCGAAATGCTTATGTGCCAAAGCAGGATGCAAGAATCCGCTTGAAACTGTCAAACTTCTTAAGGATCCAATTCCGACATTGTTTATTCAGGATGAGCTTCATTTGGTAAAGGAGAGTCTGGGGACATTTGACTCTCATTATGAATCGTTTTTGAAGTATTATGCTGAAAAATTAGTTCCTGAACCTCAGCGTAAGAAGATTAGATATGTAGGTGCGACTGCAACGATTTCCATGTATGAGGAGCATCTTAACAATTTATATCACATGAACGGCAGGAGATTTCCGTGCGAATATCCTTCCATGCAGAACAATCGAAATTTCTATTCTAAGACGGATGAGAATGATATTACTCGCATTATTCTTGGGTATGTGCCATATGGAAGATCAATCACGGACAGTGTATGGCAGTCAGTTCTTGCCATGAAAGTTATTGTATATGACATGATGACACACGCTGAAGATTACCATAATCTTCTTAAGAATAAATATGAATATCAAGGAACGGTAGAAGAACTTAAAGAAAAACTCTATGATTACTGGATTGAACTTGTATATAATAAGGTCAAGAATGATGTAAACAACCTTTACAATGCATTCCAGAACCAGGCAAACAACTACCTTGAGGATAAAGGCATTCCTAAGTACTATCCGGAATCTATGACGAGCGATACGGATTTTCAGAGTGTAAGAAAGACTCTTTTTGAAATCCAAGAGAATCGCAAGAATTTGGAAAGCAAAAACTTATTACTTGCCACAAGTACAATATCTCACGGTGTGGATGAAGATTCGTTTAACGTTATGTACTTCTTTGGTATTCCGAATAATAATGCAGAGTACATTCAGGCATATTCAAGAACCGGTCGTAAGTACACTGGCATTGTAATGGATCTTATTCGATTGACGAGAGTAAGAGACAGATCGTATTTAAAGAATTTTGTTATTTTCCATCAGAATAAAGATGATCTTGTAGAACCGGTACCGATCAACCGTTGGGCCAAGAATGCGGTCTATTGTACTCTTCCTGGTCTGTTGGTGGCTGTATTATATCAGTACTATGCACCAATATTGAATATAGAGAATGTTTATTCTGCGAGCACATGGAAGAAAGTGTTTGAAAATGAGGATATAGATCCCAAGGAAGTTGCACAATTACTAATTGAAGTGTACGGGTGCAATGATGGAGAGAAAATGTCTGATGCATATCGTGAAGCAGTAATAGATGAGGTTCTAAGGATTTGCAATGGATTAAAAACATACACACCGGGACCGAATGAATTTTTGTCTGACGGAATATCTAGATACTCACATGGAAACAAGAAACCGATGCGAAGCCTGAGAGATACTGAGGAACAAGTTACTATACGAATTGATTAAGGGAGAAAAACTTTTATGAGTACAAATATGTCAAGAAGTAAAAGCCAGGCTGTATACAGCTTCCTTCCGCATATGTGGGTAGCTAGCCGAGGAGATGGTTCAAGTATCACTGCTGAGATTAGTGGCTGGAATTACCGAAGGATGGATGATGTTTATCAGAATTTTATTGAGGGCGAAATCAAACGTCAGATTCGGTTATTTGGTAATCGCGGAGGGGACATTTCTTCTTTCGGCATAGATGATCATGTACATAGCTATACAATAGTTGAACCTGCGATGAATGAAACAGCTGAAGATATCGTTGGAGTTAAATCACCATTGGTGTTTTATTGCAACTCTTCTCATGAAGTTATTCAAAAAAGAAACGCTGATGATATTGACCACATGAAATGGAAATGTCCTACTTGCGGTTCCACTCTTAAACAGCTGCAAATGGTATATGCCTGTGAATGTGGACATGCAGAGGCAGTAAAGATTCCGTATGTTGCAGGTGGTTATAAGAAGATGAAATATCTTCCAAATGAAAATCCTTATCGAATGATTGCAGTTACAGAATCGGGAGAGCGAAAGGCTGAACTGGCTATATCGTGTCCAAATTGCAAAGCGAGACTTGTTCCGGACAACGCAGAATCTACAAGAAACTATAAGCCTTTTTCATTGAAGATTATTAATATTGCCGATAAGCGAAATGGTGAATTCTTTGAAAAAGGTCTAACAGCGCAAAAGGTATTGGTCGCGAAATGGTTTAATAAACTATCTCAAGATAAATTTGTAGAGATACTTGATAATTTGGCACTTGCTTTTAGCAATCACAATACTAATGATGCCAAAAGAAAAGAAGCAGAGCTAACCATCCAGAAGATGATTGATAGTGGCGCTTTACCAGAATCTATGCGTGAGGCAATGATTAACAGCATGGTTTCAGTAACAACAGAGAGTGCGCTTTCTGTAGAACCATTTGTAAATGCCTGTGATCAGCTCTTTGCTAAGCTTAAAAAGCAGGATGAAATATCCTATGGAAGCTGGATAGAAAACTTTGCATTTAAGTTAATGCAGTACAACACATTGAAGTATGCACCCAAGGTTCTAACGCTTGAAGATTCTATCAGTAAGCAATTATCAATGGACTTCATCGATTCTGAGGATGATATCCTTGATCTGAATCGTAAGATGGGAATTTTTTCAATGCAGGTTTCTTGTGACATTGAGATTATAAATTGCACTTATGGATATACAAGAAGAGTTTCGGATCCGGCTCAGGCTAAGAAGAATCTTAAACTGGTAGCCTTCAATAAATATAAAGACAATTCATCTTTAGTTTATGGGGCAAAATTGGAAACAGAAGGAATTCTTTTTGAAATAGACAGAGTGAAGATTCTTAATTGGCTTCTAATTAATGAAGTGATTACAGAAGCAGAGATGCCGGACATAGACGATGAGGTTGCTGTAAAAGAATGGTTTGCTGAAAATGTTCACAGTGAATTGGTAAATATCTTCAGTGGAGTTGATGAAGGTGAGAAGATTACGAAGAATATATTTGGTCTTCTTCATTCAATTTCTCATGCATTTATGAAGACTGCTGGAGAAATAAGCGGGTTGGAGGATACATCCCTTACTGAAGTCATTATTCTTGAGACTACAAGTATCTTTATCTATGCGCAGACTTCTCAGGGTATACCTTTGGGCGCATTATCGGGAATGATAGAGACTAACTACTATAACTTCCTACAAAAGGTAATTACCGAGATGAAAAACTGTATTTTTGATCCTATTTGTGAAGAACGTGATGATACATCCTGTAGTGCTTGTATGATATTGCCTGAAATTTGCTGTGAGTTTTTCAATCATGATTTAGGTCGAAAGTACATGTATACATTAAAGGAAAACCCTGATACAAAAAAACCGTTTATTGGATTTTGGGAGATGTAGCTATGGCAGTAATGTATCCAAATAATATTCATGTGTTGGATCCGGAAGACTCAGAGCTGGAAGTGTATAGCCGACTTAGGGAACAACTGGATGATTCTTATACGATTTTTTATTCGGTGGAGTGGAACCGCAAAAGAAAAGATGGATCATTGGAAAAATCAGAAGCAGATTTTATTATCGAGAATCCCCAATATGGATTCTTATGCCTGGAAGTAAAAGGTGGTAGCCATATGGAAATATCGCCGGAAGGGACTTGGACGCTTCATACGATCAAGTATGGCTCACGGGATTTGGACCGAAGCCCGTACAAGCAGGCTGAAGATAGTATGTATTTCTTTAAGGATAAATACAAAAAGGAATACAATATAGATTATTCTGGACTATTTGGTGCAGGTGCTGTATTTCCGTTTTATGTTCTCCCCCATTCGGAAAGCATAAGTAATAGGGATAGTATATGTACTATAGAGTCTCCGGAGATGAATAATCTGGCGGAGAAGATTAAGGGAATGTTTAAAGCCTGGGGAGGAGCACGATTTGGTCGGAACAGATATAGCCAACAGGAACACCAATTCTTTTTGGATATGGTTCGAAAAAGAACTGCTATGGCAGCTGCAGCTGGAGCTTTAGTCAAGTTTAAGGAGAAACAGCTAGATGAAGTAAATCGTGTACAGGATAATTACATTTATTTCCTGTCAAATATTCGACAGTTTTATGTCCGTGGAGGTGCGGGAACCGGAAAAACTTGGATTGCTCTTAAATTGGCCAATGGTGAGGCTGAGAACGGTGGAAAAGTACTTCTTACATGCAAATCGGTAGCGCTTGCCAGTACTTTAAAAGGTATGGCTGAAGAAGGCGTAGATGTAGTGGATTTGGATACACTGAAGGGAAGCGGCATCAAAGGACAATATGATGCTATATTTGTGGACGAAGCACAGGATTTCTCGGAGGAAGATGCTTTTAATCTAAAACTCTTTCTAAAGGACGAAAAGCAATCACGTTTGGGAGTTTTTTATGATGATGTTCAAAAAGTGAGGGCAGAAACCTTTGGTGATGCTTTTATGATCGAGATTCCGCCATTCATGCTTCATGAGAACATTAGAAATACTGCCAATATATATAAATATGCAACCAGCGAAACTGAGTTGGGTCAAGATGTGATTACTAATCCTGTAGAAGGTCCAACTCCCAAAAGTGAGAACATAGCTGGAAATAAGAAACTTGCACAGCGACTGAATAATCTTTTGAAAGAGTATTTGGTGGATGAAAAATTACAAACATCCTCGATGGTAATTCTGGTGGATGATCTGGAGGAGTTTAATGGGCTTTTTCCAGATGGAATTGCCAAATGGAAGTTCGTAGAGCATCCCTGTCAGACTGAAGAGGAGATAAGAGTATCTACAGTTGAGGCTTTTAAGGGATTGGAATCAGATATGATCATTTATATTCGCAGGAATGACGCATCGCAAAATCTAAATTATATCGCATATACAAGGGCAAAGTACTATTTGATTGAACTTGTGGTGCAGTAAATGGAAACGGTAATAAATAGTGAATGAAAATGTAGAGCCTATCTTAAAATGGGCCGGAGGTAAGAGGCAATTATTGGGCGAATTGCTTCCTTTGGTTCCGGAATATAAAGGAAAATACATAGAACCATTTATGGGAGGAGGGGCAATGTTTTTTGCCCTTTCTCCGGAGACTGCAGTTTTATCGGACTGTAATGAGGAATTAATTGCGTTATATAAGACAGTTTCTAAACATCCGGATCTAGTCATTGAAGAGCTAAAAAAATATAAGAATACGGAGAAAGAGTATTACAGAATCAGGGCGTTGGATTGGAAAAGTCTCAGTGAGGTAGATGCTGCTGCAAGAATGATTTTCCTTAACAAGACTGGATTTAACGGTCTATATAGAGTTAATAGACAAGGCGGATTTAATGTACCTTACGGAAAAAACAAGAGGACGCAGTTCTGCAATGAAGAACAAATTTTAAAGGCCGCAAAAGCACTAAAAAAGAAAAAGCTTCTTTGCGGTGATTACAAGAGAATACTAAAGAAATATGCTGAACCCGGAGATTTTATTTTCTTGGATCCGCCATATTTTCAGGTGACGGAGCGAGAGATTTTTCTCCGTTATACAAGTGATAGGTTTTATGAACCGGACCAAGAGGAATTGGCAGAAATCGTTAATGATTTATATGACATGGGATGCGAAGTGATGATGACGAATTCAAATCATCCTAGAATATATGACCTTTATAGTAGGTTTGGCATTAAAGTTGTCCAGGTTCGTAGAGCGGTTAACTGTAAAGGTGATGGACGAAAAGGCGAAGACACCATCATTACAGCATTTCATTGATGGGTGAATTATGAAGCTTATAAGGTATTGAAGGGAAGAAGTAGCAATGATTGGTTGGAGTTTTCCGTCGAGAAACAATGGTGATATTGAGGGATTTTCAAATCCTGCACTGGAATGGTTCAAGGGGAGTCCTCTCAGAGCCCTGGCAAGAGAAATCTGCCAGAACTCTCTTGATGCACAATATGAAGAAGATGAGCCTGTAAGAATCGAGTTTAAGAAAGAGTTCGTAAGTACAAGTTCATTCCCGGGTATGACAGGGTTACAAAGTATTCTTTTGAAATGTAAGAGTTTTTGGTCTGAAGATGGAAATGACAGAACGCGAGCATTTATTAACACTGCCTTGCGTGATCTTCGAGAGGAGAAGATCTGTGTATTAAGAGTTAGTGACTATAATACGAAGGGGTTGGAAGGACCTTACAGTTCTCATGGAATAACTCCATGGGTGAGTCTTGTAAAAGGTACTGCGTTCTCTGTCAAGGCGTCTGGCAAGACTGCAGCGGGTAGTTATGGAATAGGAAAAGCAGCGCCGTTCATTAACTCCAAGTATCAAACGGTGTTTTATCGAACCAAAAATATTGCGGGAGAAACGGCAGTGCAGGGAGTTGCACATCTTATGTCCTTCTCGGATGAAAGCTATGGCGATGTAGATCCAATCAGACGTTCTGTCGGTTATTTTGGTGAAACTAATGGAAATATAGCCGTTCCGAATATGGCTGAACTGGATAAACTGTATGCTAGAACGGATGTGGGAACAGATCTATTTGTTCCCGGATTCAATTTTGTCGTCGATGGAAAAAATGATTGGATAAACCAGATGATAGGTGAGATTCTGGAAAACTTTTTGATGGCAATAGAATACAAGAATCTTGTTGTCTCTATTGAAGGTCAGGATATCACCAGAGATACGGTTCGTTATGCTATTGCGCGCAATCAGAAATATGCAAAGGATGCATATTACTTTAACAAAATCCTTATGGCTGAGCCGGACAAGATTGTGGATGAAGACTACAATTTTCATGGTATGGGTCAGCTCAGACTTAGATTATTGTACGCAAATGATCTGAACAAAAAGATCCTGGTTGTTCGTAAATCAGGTATGAAGATATCCGAGATTAAAGGTTTGCCAAAGGGAATATCATATACAGGAATTCTTGAGCTACAAGGAGAACGATTGAATGCGTTCTTTAGAGAGATGGAAAATCCGACTCATGATAAATGGGAACCTAACAGACATTCAAACCCCTCTCTGGCTAAGATGTATAGGACTGAATTAGAGGAATGGGTTAAATCTGTTATCCGGCAGAAAGTGGAAGAAATGTCTGGTGCAGAAGTCTTGATTGATACAGGAACTCTTTTTAATACCGCCGGAAAGAATGAACCGTCAAGAAGTGACGATGATAGTGATGCTCCCAAAAAAGAAAATGTCATTGACACAACAAAAAACGTTGAGATTGTAATTGAACCTAAAAAGACTACATCGGTTCGCGGTGCAAGCGGCTCCGGAAGTAGAAAAGTATCTGGAACGATTGATGATACTGGAAATCTTTCTGGGCACAGACATCGTGATGGTGAGCGACCTCAAAAACCCACCGGAAGAAAAGGAAGAGAAGATCAAGGCGGACAGGACTCGGTTTTTTCTGGAATGTCATACATTAATGTCTCAGCGCGCGTTATAAGTGTGGGTGGTGGCGTGAATCGCCTTATCTGTATTCCAGAGAAGAATCTTTCTTATGGAGAAGTACAGGTTCTTGCTACAGGCGAAAATGGAAAGTCTATGCCAATCCGGATTAACAATATTATCAAAGGAACGAACCAGGCGTTGATCAAGGATGGAAAGATTATATTGAAGGGTATTAGTCAGGGAGAGAAAGTCGTCGTCGATTTTCAGGTGTCCGGAAGACAAAACTATGCAATGGGGGTGGAAGTAAGTGGAAATCAAGAATAGATTGTTCCCTTATCCAGTGTTATGTGCGGATACCGATGATTACACATCCGGGAGCTTTTCTGTAGATACGGAAATAGTAAGTCAAGACATGCATAGTCTTGTACTGAAATTTCACATGAAACTTGATAACCCGGGATTAAAGACTCAGATTTCTCAAGGGCGTGCGGAATATATTATTCATATGGAGTGCACCAATACCGCGTTCAGAACAGTTATTCATACCTTCTCGGATGAGGAAGTCTATCGAATTAATAATAGCAAGGTTAATGGAGAAGTTTCGTTTCTTGGATGGTAGTATCTAAGACAGATATACCATTTTACCGAAACAATACATTGAATTCGGATTACGATGAAATTGATCTTATGATACCTCGTGCTGCCATTATGGCGTATTACAATATGTCAAAGATTAATGTATTTAAAAGCTATGAAGAATTAGCACAGGAAGAATCATTGTTTAGTGTTGTCCGAGAGATGAGGTTAGATCAAAACGAAGAACGTCCGGTTCATTTCGCACTGGACCCAGAACGTATAAAGATTTTTGTTGATGAAGATGTATATAGTGCATACATCCAGTACCAGAATAATCTAACGATGCGACCTTTGATCTTGTCTGTTCTCGTTATGCCTGCACTTACCTATATGATGGAGGCACTTAGAGAGGGATATGAAACATATGAAAGTTGCCGGTGGTTTTTGAAGTTTTCTAAGTTCTATCAGCAACAGGGAAAGGACTTTATTGATGATGTTATTGAAGGTGATATGACGATAACGGAGATTGTACAGGAATTGTTACAACTTCCGATTGGTAAGACCTTCTTGAATATGCAGGAAATGTTAGGGGAATAGCAATGAAGTTGTTTTTTATGAAGCAGGATGCTGTTGACTTCATGAAACATAATATGGAAAGGCTCTATACTCATTACTTCCAGGATGAAACGAATGAGTGGATGGCAAGAGAATATGGCAGTGATCTCTTCTCTGAATTTATGGAAGTGCCTGATTTTGAACTTGCTGAAATAGATGCGATGTCCATAGGTGAAGTTGATTTCGAAAATTGTAAGATTCTGTATAACAATCTTAGATCATTGAGTGAGTCTCAGTGTTCAGATGAAAGACTGTGGGCAGGGCTATGTAATAGTACATTTTACGGCTATATGAGGCGTAGATATCAATATCCATCCAAGCAACTGAAAAAGAAGGAAACAGATGCAAGCGCAGTGATAAGTAGATTCTTTTTTAGTGGCGGCACGCGTTCCGGTTTCTTTAGGAATGGTTTAGCCAAATGTTGGTGGGTAGGACGTGCAACATTTGATAAGGATAATGAAAATCACTTTGCTAGGCTTGATGTAATCGGACCAAACGATTTGACTACAAAGGTCAGTGACATTTTTTATAACAACACATTTGCGTCCAATCCTACAATTCTTGCTGGTATTTGTGATGCATTGAAGTATTTTAGTGATCATGGTCAGGTTTTAGACGAGAAGAAACATGTACGAGCAGCAATGCAGTATATGAATGCTGTTGGAGGAGCTACACTTCTAGATGTATTATCTCGCGAAGAGATATGCAAGATAATGACGACAAGGATTATAGCAATTCTTAAGGGACAATCTGCGGATATATCTTTTGATGAAGACGACGATGATCAACTCTTAGAGGAAGTTTTGGAAGAAGACGATTATGAAGAAACTGGCGAAGTTTCTGATGAATCTGTTGAGTCAGAATATGAAGATTTTCTCGATGATGATAAACCTACAGAAGATAATAATACTCTAATTCATCCAGATATAACACATAGAGTTGAACAGTCTAAAGCAAGTATTCCTCTGGTTAGAAAAGAAATAAAGAAGGAAGAGCCTGTTGTAGCAGGACCGCTTAACTGGTTTGAAGAAGAAACAGGAGATGATGAACTTCCTGAACCCGAGTATATAACTTATGGGTGTTGGGTAAAGGTTCTTGATGAGAAAAACAACAAGGAAATTATATATCACATTCCGCTTAAGGATGATCATTCCAGAGCGTGGTATGGGATTGAAGAAAAGATGATGGGACAGGATGTCGGATTTCGTCTATTTCTTGCTGGTAGACATTATAGTGTAGTGGAATTTGGGCGTGATGATGAACGCAAGGATACGCACGCAGAGTTTAAATCAAGAGAAGTGCTGCTTTGACGAAAAATAAGGAGTGGAATACCAAAATTATTTCCACAGAGCAGGGTGAAATTGCGATGGAGATCGTAAAAGAATTTCACCAGCTGTGGGATTCTAAGTATGCGCTTTTCTATGATGATTTCTATGAAAATTACAAGCAAAAGTATGAGATCATCAAAAAGCAGAGGGAAATAGCAAAAGGGACGAGATATCTTCCACGGAGAAGTATAAGCTGGAACCGAATTCTATGCAGATAGGGTTTATTACGAGTCTTCGTAGGATTGTGGATGCTGGAGAAAATAGAGCACTGCTGATTTCTGCTACTGGGGAACGCGTAATAATAGTGATACCGCTCGGAAGCGCTGTAATACATGGACTTTGGCGGCATAGCCCTACTCAAAACGCGTAGCTAAGATCCCGGAAGACCGGTGGGGAAGGGCACCGGCAGTTAAAAACAGAATGTGGTCGATTTGGATAGGACTGAATCAGTTTGTTAGTGGAACAGACTGGATCAGTCTATTTTTTTACCCTTTGGCAGGATTCCGGGTGGCTCCCGGCTCTGCATGACCATCACAGCCATGACAATCGAAGGAGGAAATCAGATGCAGAAATCAAGGAACATGAAAGTATACGGAATGAGCGGATACAAGTACAGGGCAACGCCCACGATCATGCTCAAAGGACAGTGGCTGAAGGAACAGGGATTCGACATCGGATCTTATGTTTCCGAGTCCTATCTGTAAGAAGAGCAGGAAACCGTGTATAAAGTAATCAGCGCGATAGGAGTGAAGCTGAAAATGGCTGAGGAACTGCGGAAACATGGTGGGGAACTGACTGAGAACATGGCGGAGAGCCTTATTGAAGCGATGATTGTGAGAAAGACTTCGCACGATGACGGAACAAGGGTGAAACTGCCCGACAATGTCTGCGAGAAATACTTCACTGGCATGAGCGCCGTGCAGATGGCAGAAGTGGTGTTGCAGGCTCTGGAAGCGTGGTTCTCCGGGAAGGAGGTTGCCTATGTTCAACGCTGAAGATTTAAAATGTCTGGCTCCGCACTATTTTTCCATCATTGCCACGGATGCTTTCGATGTGACGATCATGTCCAGGAACACCGGCCATTACTGGTACTTGCATAATCCGGAGCAGGGAACGGTGATCATCTTCCACAAGCACAAGGCATCCCATTCGCATCACCAGCACGGCAGGGCGAACACTCTGCGGCAGGCGGTACGGGGGATTTGGAAGCACGATAAATGGCAAATGAACGGGAGAAAATGGTGAAAAATGGGCTCTTTTGAGGGCGGAATGCTCTTGAAATGGCCTAATTCGTAATCTACTGAGATTTGTTGAAAAATTTAGCAGGGGGAAATAAATCTTTGACATGGTAAAGATTTTGGTGTATACTTATGTATGGCGAAATGGGTATATCAATGGAAGCATTTAGCAGGAGTTGAAGTGAAACTATGAATATTTCGTACAACGGATTATGGAAACTACTAATTGATAATGATTTGCAGCGAAAAGATCTGATTGAAAATCTTAATATCAGTTCTTCTACACTGGCAAAAATGTCAAAGGGAGAACCGGTATCTCTTACAGTGTTGGAACGAGTTTGCGAATACCTCCACTGTGATATTGGTGATGTTATGAGTTTCCAAGAGTCAAACAAATATGGAAAGAGAGGATGATATCATGCCAGAAGAAGTAGTATTGAATCTAACCCCAGATCCCAAAGTGCTAATAGCATCACCTTATCCTCTCGCCATTCTAATTCTTTGAACGGAGTGTGTGCTGTAAGGAATACCACGATGTCCGCCTTGTCGTAGGCTTCTTTGTAATCTGTTAACTTGAACACATGGTGCTCCTTTACATTGGGTTCCACAACCAGGATATTGGCATTATTGCAACTCTGCATCACTTTCGTGGTAATATATTTTGCAGGACTCTCGCGCAAATCGTCGATATTCGGTTTGAAAGCCAACCCCATCATGGCAACGCACGGTTTCCGATGATGTTTCAGTTCAAATTCCAGCATGGCATTTTTCACTTTTTCTGCGCACCAAAAACTTTTGTAGTTGTTAATTTCACGGGCATCGGCAATCAATTTACTCTCTGCTGGAAAATCAGCAGTGATAAAATAAGGGTCAATAGCTATACAATGACCTCCCACGCCACAACCAGGCTGCAAGATGCTAACCCGCGGATGTTTGTTGGCAAGATTGATAAGTTCCCACACATTGATACCGGCCTTGTCACAAATCAAGGAAAGTTCATTCGCAAAGGCTATTTGTACATCCCGACTGGAATTCTCCGTCAGTTTGCACATTTCAGCAGTACGACAGTTGGTTCTATGAAGTGTTCCCTGCACGAATTGAGAATAAAATCCAATGGCCTTATCGGTAGATTCAGGATTTAAACCGCCTATGACCCGGTCGTTATGTATCAGTTCGTAAATCACATTGCCCGGCAATACACGTTCGGGACAATAAGCCACATAAATCCTATCTTCCAATTCAGGACGTTCGCTGAAAATGAGGCGGGCCATCGCTTCGGTGGTGCCTACGGGTGAAGTGGACTCGATGACATAAAGGTCGCCTTCCTTTAATAATGGCAATACGGCACGTGTAGCGGCTTCCACATAACTAACGTCCGGTTCATGATTTCCTTTGAACGGGGTGGGAACTACCATAAAATAAGCATCGCTCACCTCCGGCTTTATGGAAGCTTTCAACGAGCCGGCATTCACCACCTCCTGCAACATCTCCTCCATACCCGGCTCAATGATATGCAGATGTCCTGCATTCGTCATATCCACTACCTGGGGGTTAATATCAACTCCTGTAATCTGAATGCCGTGCTTGGCGGCGATAATGGCTGTGGGCAATCCGATATACCCCAAGCCCATAAAACAAGCTTTCATTATCAATCTGTTATATAAGTTATTAATCTTTTAAAATTTCTTTCCGAGTACAATTGAACAGAATGTGTTCAACAGAATTTTAAAGTCGAACCACCATGAGCGATGTCCTAAATAATAAAGGTCATATTCCAAACGTCGGAGCATCTTCTCCATCGTATCCGTATAGCCGTTATATAGTGTGGCATATGATGTTACGCCCGGACGGATTTGGTAAAGATAAGTATATCGCTTGTCGTGTTCAAGTATCTGGTCGATATAAAACTTACGCTCCGGACGTGGACCGATGAATGCCATATCGCCACGCAGAACATTGTAGAGTTGGGGTAATTCATCCAAATGGTGCGCCCGGATGAAACGACCGGTCTTAGTCAATCGGGAATCATTTTCACCCCCGGTATGACTAAGCTGCGGTCCGAACTTCTCGGCATCCAGACGCATGGAGCGGAATTTGTATATGTAGAACGGGCGCCCGAATCTGCCGATACGTTCTTGCTTGAAGATGACACTTCCTCCATCTTCCCTGCGAATGGCAATGTAGCAAAACAGGAATAGCGGAGAAAAAATGATCAATGCAATCAATGACAGGATAAAATCACCGATACGCTTTACATTGCGCGCAAATGCGGACATTCCATCGGGAATGAAACTGTCCCGTGGCACATATTGGCTGACATGTGTGGTGACAATTATTGCATCATCATTCGGGTCATCCTTTTTCAGCTTATGCAACCACTTCTGATAAGCATTAAAATTTATTGTATCTGCCATTTTTAACTTTATATAGGTCTCAGTTTGTGAACCTACCTCAACAGAACCTTGCAACAATGAAACAAGGGATTCTCCGGATGTAACCGTACACGGCATCTGAAGACAGTCTGAGTAACTACGAAAATTCATGTAGCCTTGTTGTTTATCAAAAAGACGTAAACCGTATGCGGAATAACCGTATGCACACCATGCACCGATCTGTTTATTCCGATACAAGTGGATATAAGAACCATCATTTTGATTTTCGTTTTCCCTTATAAGATGAACATTCATAAAAGTATATTGTTTATAATTTATCGTAAGCACAAAGCACTATACATTTGACTAATAATCAAGAGGTTTCCTGATCGCATCTATTCTATTTCACCTAAGACATACTTGTGGGGGCATGACGAAGAAGTTCCATTCCTCACACGAAGGACAACAGAATCTTTGATAGAGGAACAATCGTGATTATCGTCAATGTTGTTAATGCAGCTTCGTATCCGACCACTGTCTGGACCAAAGCCATAGCTGTTATGGCATGAGCCGTAGTGAAACCATGCATAACAACATTGGATATAAAAATATCAGTGTCTTTTATTCTAAGATTAAAGATTATACCAAATCCTGTTGATTGTACAAGTCTTGTTGCAATTTAGTCAACGGACGTAGATGAATGTCCGTTTCATTCTCCAGAAAACCAAAAATGATACGTTTCTGAAGGGAAGGAGTTATGGTCATCCCATCGTATTGATTTTCCATCATCTTCATATAGCTCTTATCCCATGCCTTACGTTTCCAGATAATTTCTTCCGCCACTTCCATTCTTGCCGACAATGGCACTTATTGTCACCCCCGCAGCAAAGAAATTCCTTTCAAGCGACCTGCACTCATCACCATAGCCATTGAACTGATATTGTTCACCTTGTTTCAAGATGCGCAGTACGTTCCTGTTCCAGCGGTCATCCTTTCGGATTACAAGGCTCGTCAATGCAAAATTTGCAATCATTGATCACTTTGTTTCTGTAAGGTTCCAATGACTTCCGATTTTACTGCCGAAGCGACCAATGTCTTGTAACAGCCTATGGCATGGATGTCACAACCGGTACGGTCGTACATTCCGGCTTTCAGCAGGGCTTCGGCCTTTTCCTGTACATGTTTTCCGTACATTCCGGCCAACGAGGGCAAATTGAGTTGGAAGGAGACATGCTCTTCCTTCAAGGCCTGATAATCCCTCTTCTGCATATATTCATACCGTTCCGAATGTGCAAGCAACGGGTAATAACCTTTCTTTTGGATGCGTTGCAGGACAGAGAGCAGTTCCATTGGTGGATTGAAATAGGAGGTTTCCACCAACAGGTAACGTTTCCCCTCCTCTAGGGGCAGCAGGTCATCTTTTTCCAGCCGTTCCTCAAAGAGATTGTCCATCATGTATTCCGCAGCCAAGGCAAGTTCCAGTGTGCCGTTATAACTCCGTTTCAATTCTTGGAACTTTTCCTGCAAGGTCACAGTTTCATTAGGGATGTCCTCCATGATGTGCGGCGTGAGCCATACCTTTCTGACTCCATGCTTTTCCATCATATCTAGAATTCGGAGTGATTCATCCAATGTTCCCACTCCGTCATCCACTCCCGGAAGGAGATGGCTGTGACAGTCGGTCATTCCTTTCAGGATACCGCTCCGGGCGAAGGTTATTGTCTTACGAAAGGGCCACATGATAGTTGAGTTAAAATTAAAAGTTCTTACGAGAACGATAACATGCAAAATCAATCACTTGATGACCATCCATTTACCCCCCCCCATTTTTCCTTTATTTCCATAATAGGAAGAGTAGCCGTTGCGATAGCCATATCTATAGCCATATCTATAGCCATAGCGGCCTCCGGCACTTTCTGTACCGTTCAGTATCACGCTGAGGTTCTTGAAACGTTTCTCCTGGTAAATATTTTCTAGTTCGGGCAGCATGCTACGGTCCAATAAACCGCTGCGGACTACAAAGACGGTGCGGTCAGCCAGTTTCTCGATGATCTGCGCATCGGCCACGATATCGATAGGCGGACAGTCAATAAAGATATAGTCATACTCGCTGCGAAGCACCTCTATCAAAGTGGCCAGCTTGCCGTCCTCCAACAGTTCCGTCGGGTTTGGGGGAACAGTACCGATAGGAATGATATGCAGGTTGTCGTATTTTTCATCCTTCACGATAATCTCCTTCCAGTCACTGACACGGTTGCCCAGATAATCACTTAAACCAGTCTTCGGGGAATCCACGTAGGAGGAGGTGGAGCCGTGACGCAGGTCACCGTCTATCACCAATATTCTCTTTTTCTTGATGGCAAAGCTCATGGCAATGTTCATGGCAAGGAACGACTTGCCGCTGCCAGGATTAAACGAGGTAAGCATGAACACGTTCTGACCGCTGTCCTTGCCTGCCATAAAGTCAATATTGGAACGTAACACGCGGAACGCTTCATTGATAATGTTACGGTTGCCTTCCTTCACCACGATGGCTTTCATGACAGACTGTGTGTGTTTATCGAATCCCAATTTCTTCTTAGCACTGAGATATTGGGGGATCTCACCGATGAACGGAATGCTTAGGTTTTCCAGATCCTTTCGCCCGCGCACCTTGGTATTCATGTTTTCCTTCATGAAAATAATCACCGCCGGAACAAGCAGACCGATGGCGAATGCCACCAAAAGGATATTCATCTTTCGGGGGGCTGTGGGAAGCATGCTGCCTCTCGGAGCGGTAATCACACGTGTATTGTAGGCGGTGAAAGCCTGTGAAAGCTCGTTCTCCTCACGTTTCTGGAGCAGATAAAGATACAGTTCCTCCTTCACCTTCTGCTGGCGTTCCACAGAAAGCAGATATTTCGCCTGGTTCGGGTTGGAAGCCAGTTGGCTGGTGGTCGTGGCTTCCTGTTGGCGGATGTTGCGTATTTGGGTATTGAGCGAAACAATCAGGTTGTCCACCGACTGAATGATGGTACGCTGCATGCTTTGCAGTGAGTTAGCCATGTCTTTTGCCAGAGGGTTCTTCTCGCTACTGTTGGCGATCAGGCGGTTACGTTCGAGCACGATCGTGTTATATTCACCGATCTGGCTCTCGATATTGACATTAGCGATACCGGAGTTGGTGGGTAACAGCTGGCTGAGTTTCTTGTTGTTCAACTCTTTCCGGATATACTGTGCGGTGGAAAGCTGGCTGTTGAGTGCCAGCAACTCCTTCTTGTTCTCGGCGGACTGGGACAGGTAGAGGCTGGATGCCGCCTGCACATCCGGCAGCAGGTGCTCACTCTTGTAACCGGCGATGTTCTCATCTACATTGCCCAGCTCGTTTTCGATCACGCTCAGACGGTCACCGATGAACTGCGAAGTACTGACGGCGATCTGGTTCTTGTCCTGAATCCATTTCTCGTTGTACATTTCAATCAGGGTGTTCAGAATGTCTTCAGCCTTCTGAATGGAGGCATCGTTGATACTCAGATTGATAATGGTGGCATCCTCGTTTCCCAATTCCGCATGCAAAGCGGCTGTATAATAATCGGTGACGGCACACACATTACCTTTTCTATAACGTATGGAAGTGCCCACGAATGAATCGTTCCAATATTTTGTGAAATTGATGACAAGTGTGCCTATTTCAGTACGGATGGAATCGCCCATCTTTCCGGAGAAATCTTCCCCAAACGCTTTCCCGTTTACTTCCATGTCGGATATGACAAACGTTTCTTTGGATGAAATATCTATTGTAAAACCGACAGGAGTTTCATCCAAGTGGCGATAGGTGACTGCTAAAGGCGAACTTTTGTATAATTCCACATCTTTCAGTCCTTTGCGGACAGTATAGGTCTCGTTTAATCCCAACCGCTGTACCACCTCGGTCATCAGCGTGGGCGATTTCAGGGTGAGCAACTCATTGTTGATATTGGTATTCGACTTGAAGATACCCAAGTCAGAAAATTCACTGACCACATTGGTGGATGTTCCTCCCTTGGAATCATCTTTCACCAAAATGGCAGCGGTACGGGTGTAAATGTTCGGGGTGCCCAGCAGGTACAAGGCGGCTGTCGCCAGGGTTACGAACAGGGAGAGGGCAAACCAGTGCCACCGGGGCATGAAAATCCCCCACAGGTCTTGTATGCGTATGAAGTCGTCAGCAGGCTTGCTGGCGGTTGTTTTCTTTTCTGTCATATTATAAAAATATAAAGTGATTCCTTTTCTGAAGGTTACTTGAATATTAGCACACCCAACGAAGTGAGGAATGAAGCGACGCTGATCCATAGCGATACGGACTTCACGTTATTCTCGTTGATGGTGCTCTGACCGGCACGCATCTTATTGGGCTGCACATAAATCACATCGTTTTGCTTCAAATAGTAGACCGGAGATTTAAAAATGTCCTTACTACGAAGATCTACCCAGTGGGTGACACGCTCACCGTTTTCCTCGCGGATGACAAAGATAGCATCACGTTTACCGGTAATGGTCAAGTCGCCCGCCATGCTGATGGCTTCAAGCAAAGTGATCTGGTCTTTGGTTATGTTGTACTTGCCGGGGGTTTTTACCTCACCTAACACGGAGAAATAGAGATTCATGAACTCTACGGTCACTACCGGATCTTTCACCAAGTCCTCTTCCATCAGCCGTTTCTTGATAAGGGCGGCAATCTGGCTTTTGGTCATACCGGCAATATGAAGCGTACCAATGACCGGAAAGTCTATGTTTCCCTTGTCATCGAGCGTGTAACCGGATATTTCACCATTATTGTTGCTACTACGTAAATCGGCAGTTCCTGCCCGATACTGGACACGTGTCAGGTTGAACAACGCTGCCAACTGCGGGTCTTTACTGGATACCATGATGGAAATTTGGTCCTTGGGCTGCACGGTGATGTCTCTTGCACCCACAATCGCTTCAGGCTGATTCACAGCAATGTCTTGAAAGTAAAGAATCTCCTTCGAAGTGTGACAGGATGTAAACAACACTATCGCAAAGAGATAAATCAAAAATCGATTCTTCATATTTATATCTGTACAGTTTATATTATTTCTAATTTGTAATTTCAATTAATTTTTATCGTGATTTTTGCGAAGTCCCGTAAAAGCCAGCGGTTTTAGGAAAGAACTTCAATCAGATCGGGGTGCACCTCAGCGGAAACGGCCATGACACCCTCCAATAGGACAACCACCCTACGGTTTCTCTTGCCCTGCACCCGCACAAACATGCCCTTCACGTTATCGAACTTGCCACCGTGGATACATACACGCATTCCTCTTTTCAAGTCTATTTCTTCGGGCCTATAATAAACAGTGTCCTCCTCATAATGAGAAGCTATCTTGATGAAGCTGTCCATCTGGTCATCCGGTACGGTAATATATTCCGCCCCCGTGCTCTTTTCCCACATGGTGAATTGCAAGAAATTGTATCGTTTCTTGAATTCAGTGATCTGCGAATGGCTGGCGTGGACGAAAAGCAGACTCGGTATAACCGGCACCAACTTTTTTGACTTCACTCCATGATAAGTTCTTACGGCATAATGTTTCGGGATAAAATATTCCAAACCATATTCCTTGTCTTTCAGCCTGTCCTCTGCCATTTTCTCATTCTTGTAGGCGCGCATGACGAACCATCGGACCTGCCTTTTTTCCTCCGCTGTAAAAAGACTCGTACTCATATTCCGAAACATTTTATAGGTGTGGATATAAACCTAGTTCATGCCAACCTACATATTGGCATGTATTACAATGGATTACGTTCCCTTTTCCCATAATATCCATTGTTAGTTCCATACTTTTGACAAAGTGTACAGACCTCATTTCCGGGGCTTCCGTCACTACTTCTCTTGGCAAGAGAAATATTACAATGTGCAAAGTTATGTAAAATATTGAAGAAACGATAGAAAACAGGTGATAAAATATAACCAAAACATTCATACAGAGTGTATTTGCTTAACATATATTGGATAAACGCCACAATGCCACTTCGCTTTTCTACTTGTCTATCAATTAATTACATAAAATATGGTCCTCTAATATTTCTCTTGCCAAGAAAATGAGCCGTATGCTCAACAATTTTTATTATATTACAAAATGCTTTCAAAAACCTTTCAAACGCATCTGGTTTTAAATTGTCAATAAGAACATTTCCAACAGTATTCTGCCACTGTATTCATAGATCTTTTCCGGTACTTTTCTTTTTAAGAGAAATACCGGAAAGGGATAGTTCTGATAATCAGATGCTATATATGGAACCTGACAAGGATTTGTTTGACAATTAAACCGGAATTTGAAACATTTTCTTTCGAAGAAAACTGTTTTTTATCATACAGGTGGATATTTTCCTATATTTTACCTATCTTTGCAATGTCTAATATTTCTCTTAAAAAGAGAAGCAGGATCGGTATAGCCTTTTATTCAGTATTCTGCGTGTCGCATTTGTTCCCGTTATAAAGATTTAAGTATGATGTCATTTGCTTTGTCTACCTGTGAGGTGTCCAGTGAGGCGAGGTAGATTTTGGTCGTGTTCTCCGAATCATGTCCCATCGCCTCGCTGATGGTTGCCAGCGGGACATTTTTGCTTCTGGCAATACTCGCCCAGGCATGGCGCGCTACATACATCGTGAGCGGCATGCCGAGCCCGAGCCGTTTCCCAAGTTCTTTGAGTTTCCCGTTGATGAAATGCGCTGTGCTCCTGTACTGCCGCACGGCATCCTTAGCCGTATCTTTGATGACCGGAAAAAGGTAGGGGCTGTCATTGTGGCCATACCTGTCCAGTATCTCCTGCATGGGTTTCTCCCATTTAATGGACAGACGCCGTCCGGTTTTCTGCCTGCGGTAGGTTAGCACACCGCTCTTCAGATCAGCTTTTTTCAGGTAGGCAATGTCAACGAACGACATGCCACGGGTATAAAAGCTCAGCATGAACATGTCCCTGGCGTATTCCATGCCCGGGGAAATGCGAAGGTCCAGATCGCGTATCATGCGGATCACTTTCAACGGAACAGCACGTTTTACGGTCTTGTCTATCCCGGTGTAGACATGTTTGAAAGGGCTGCGCTGTATCGTCAGTTCCTTGTCCACCGCACGGTTGTAGACGGCACGCAGGTTCCGCATATAATAGGAGGTGCTGTTCGGACATATCCCCTTGTCCTTCAGCCATGCCTCGTATTCCAGCATGAGGGTGGAGCCGATATCCTCCAGCGGGATGTCGCCGTCCCTGCCCCGAAAGCGCGTGAAGCTGTTCAGTACGGTGGTGTACCTCTCGGCGGTGCGCTTCTTGCCGACACGCTCCAGTTCCTCCACGAGCCTCTTTCCGAAGGCCATGAAATTATGGCTGTCCTCAGGGGGCGGGTTGTGAAAAAGTTCGACAACCCTGCCGGCGGGATAGGTACCGCCGGAACGTTCCAGTCCGGCAATGATACTTTCCAGACGGCGGATGTCTTTTTCCATCCGCTCCTTTAACGCAAGCAGAAGGCTTCTTCTGGCATCACCGGATACCGGCAGTATGATTTCCGACATGCGTCCGTCCCATTCCGAAGGGAACAGCCTGTAGCCGGTGTTTATCTGGCGCGCCACCCTTCCGTGGATGATCTGGAAATAGAGCGTTCCCTCCCTGCCTTCCACGGACGAGGACCTGAATTTGGTTTTGATTGTTGCCATAGTGCAGTCATTTTGAATTAGGATTGTCCACTTGCTTCCTGATTTCCTGTGCCTCCCTGAACAGCCGGTGCGCCAGACTGTCCTTGTAGGCCGCCATTTCATGATTACGGATGCGGTTCCTGACCGAGTCCTCAAAAGCGGTCACCAGCCTTTCCACACGCCGGATCTTTTCCTCGTCCCGCTCGATGGTGAAATGCTTCTCCAGGAAGGCGATGTCGGGATCATCCCCCGGCAGGCAGATCCTGATGGCACGGTATTTCAAATCGGCATCCTTCAAAAGCCGATTCGTGCGGTACTGGTTACAGTTGGTCCAGACGGAAACGACCAGTGCCAGGATCAGTGCTGAAGCTGTCGTTACCACCGCCTTGGATGCGCTTTCCAGACGGTAGGTCACCAGTTTGTGTACCGGTTCCTTTTTCAACAGGACCATTCTCTCATCCAGCCGTCTTACCGTTTCCTTTACCGCCTGGCTGTCCTGCCGCAGGCTGTCCCTTGTCTTTTCCATTTCTCCGGCAAACGTTTCGGCAGACAACGGCCTGCCTTCCGACAACCGGGCGGTATGGCTACGTACCGCTGCTATTTCCGAACTGTTTTTCTCCACTGCGGATTGCAGGCGTTCCAGACGGATTTTCAGTTCCGCAATCCCTTCAGGGGAATTGGTCCGGTTTTCAACTGCGGGGCTTGTGCCTTCCACAGGCAGCGTCTCCACTTTCTTCTCGATCCTTTCAAGGCATCCGTAGATGCCTTCCAGATAATTTTCCTGTTTCATCTTTCAAAGTTTTTTCGTTATACATATGGTTCACAAACTCCTTCCTTTCCTGCGCTTCTTCTTTCTCCGCAGGCGTTCCGCCTCTTTCTCGTCCTCCGTCGGTACCACCGACGGCATGAACACGCCACCCGTACCGGTGACTTCGACCAGGTTATCAATAACAGAACCATGACTTTGTTCATGGTACGGTTGCTTTTGGGAAACGTCATTTTCCAGGGACGTGACATGGTTATGGTCCAATGCCGCATCCAGTCTTGACCAACTGAAACTGCGGTCAATCTCACTCCCCTTGAATGACTGGTTATCCTTGATAAAGCGGATGCCCTGCACTTCATTAGTGTTTCCCTTATACTTGAATTCCATTTCCACGCCCATTTTTAAGAGCTTATTTTGAAATTCTTTCCATGTATTTGCACTCCTCAAAGCTTCCTTAACCGCACGATATATCTCGTATTTCACCCTTTCGGAAGCGTGCAGCTTTTCCGTTTTAACGGACTGTTTGCCTTCGGAATAGGTGAGCGAATACTTGTCCTTGAGCATTTTCGTCACCCTCTCGTTGCGCTTGAAATCGTTGCTGTCGGAAATCATGTTCCGCAAATAGGTGTATTTGATACTGCTTTCCACCAGACAATGCCTGATTATGCATACTTGTATGCCGTTCCTTACGAATTGTATGAAAAATATGGCGTCCGTCGTTATGGTTTCCATGGAACTTCTCACCGTTATGTGTCAAAACGTGTTTGTGAGTTTTTGGGCGTGCAACCGGAAGGAAAGAAAATTATTACTTGTCACATTGGTAATGGTGGCTCTATCTCTGCTATCAAAGATGGCAAGTGTGTGGACACCAGCATGGGGCTGACACCGTTGGAAGGATTGATGATGGGTACTCGTAGCGGTGACATCGACGCCGGTGCTGTCACTTTCATCATGGAGAAAGAACATTTGGATGCAAACGGAGTGTCCAGCCTTCTGAATAAAAAGAGTGGTGTATTGGGCGTTTCGGGCGTATCCAGCGATATGCGCGAATTGGAAGCGGCTGTTGCTGCCGGTAATCCGAAAGCTATTTTGGCGGAAAAGATGTATTTCTATCGTATAAAGAAATACGTGGGTGCTTATGCTGCTGCTTTGGGCGGTGTGGATATTATCGTATTTACAGGTGGTGTCGGCGAGAACCAATGCAACTGCCGTAGCGAAGTATGCGAAGGGCTGGAATTCATGGGCATCAAAGTAGACCTGAAAAAGAACGAAGTACGTGGTGAAGAAGCCGTAATCTCTGCTGATGACTCTAAGGTTAAAGTAGTGGTTATTCCGACCGATGAAGAACTGATGATTGCTTCGGATACAATGGCTATCTTGAATAAATAACAAAAAGGGCCGGGCCCTTTCTGAATAAAGAGCAGCCATCACCTTGCTTGAAGATTATAGCAAAGGTGATGGCTGCTTTTATATTCTTTCATCCTTGAAGGATGTTTTTTTTGATGAAGAACTTTGATTGTTGATTTGATAAAATCGTTATTACTACGTTTTTTCAGTGTGTTGTTTTTACCGGAATCCCTATAAGTCTTCAAAAAGAGGCTTATAGGGATTTGTTTTTAACACAAACGCAATTATTACGGAACGAAAAATGTTCTATCTTTGCTCCGCATTAATAAATAAAGGGTTATTGCAATGAAACAGGTTATAAGAAGACATGTAGCTGTACTGCTGGTCATATTTCTGGTAAGTACAGTTTGGGCGCAACAGGCAAAGTATGTATTTTATTTCATTGGAGATGGAATGGGGGTAAACCAAGTGAATGGTGCTGAGATGTATCTGGCTGAACAGGAAGGGCGTATTGGAGTAAAGCCGCTTTTGTTCACCACATTTTCCTTGACCGCATTCTTCATGCTTTTCATGGTATGCAGTAACGAGGAACCCATACGGGAGGTGGATAATGCACCCTTTAAGTCTTCCTTTAATGTCGTATAGGGCTTGCTGGTCCGCAGCTTGGTAAACGCTTCATCCATCGCACCCACATTTTGTGATATGGACATATTGTTATCGTTAAAAATAATGACCATATTACGCTGTTCACTGCCGATCTGATTCAATGCTTCCATCGCCATACCACCACTCAATGCACCATCTCCTATGACCGGTACGATCTGATAGGTATCCTTATGCAGATCGCGTCCTACCGCCATGCCCAGTGCCGCAGACAGCGAGGTGGAGGAATGTCCGGCCTCCCAGACACCGCCCTTTTGCCGGGTTTCCGGGAGGTTCCCTCTTGATTTTCTGGCTCC